>ERZ827156.242-NODE-242-length-83715-cov-11.818372_pt1 | contig 83715 bp, 87 predicted proteins | sample MGYA00519919_ERZ827156 | MGnify/ENA primary metagenome ERZ827156 (study PRJEB31778, sample SAMEA3449269) | human gut metagenome | biome: human gut; feature: human-associated habitat; material: faeces | place: United Kingdom | collected 2010/2012 ... | reverse complement strand
TATTTCAAAACAATATAGTATCAAATTTTTTAAGTCAAATATTGATGTGCTGTGAATTGTAACAAGAAGACAGCTGAAATTTAAAAAATTCCTTCAAAATCCTTGCAAAAAGGAAAAAAAAGGGGTATAATATAAAAGACATAAAGAGAAAGAAAAGAGCGAGAGCAAAAATCTCGCTCTTAAATCTTGTAATTAGGAGGTAAATTTTGTCAAAAATAGAAAAAGAAGTAGAAGATTTAGTAAAACCTAAAATAGAAAGTATAGGTTATGAACTTTATGATGTATTATACATAAAAGAAGGATCAAATAGAATTTTAAGAATAGTAATTGATAGTGATAATGGAATATCATTAGACGACTGCGAAAAAGTTAATAATGAAATAAAAGAAATAATAGATAGCAAAGACCCAATAAAGGAACAATATTTTTTAGAAATATCTTCTCCAGGAATAGAAAGAGTTTTAAGAAAAGATTGGCAACTAAAAAAATATATAAACAGTAAAGTAGAAGTTAAATTATTTAAAAAAGATGAAAACAAAAATAAGGGATATATAGGTATATTGGTTGATGTTACTGAAAATACTATAAAATTAGACATTGGCACTATTATAGAAATAGAAAGAAAAAGTATTTCACAAATAAAAACTGTATATGAAGAAAGGAATGATTAGAAAAGATGAAAGCGATTGATAATAAAGAATTAATTTTGGCATTAGAAGAATTAGAAAAAGAAAAAGGAATAAAAAAAGAATATTTGTTAGAATCAATAGAAACAGCATTAGTTACAGCATACAAAAGAAATTTTGATTCATCAGAAAATGTTAAGGTTGTAATGGACAAAAAAACAGGTGCAACATATATATATTCTGTAAAAGAAGTTGTAGAAACAGTAAATAACAGTACACAAGAAATAAGTTTAGCAGATGCGAAAAAAATAAATAAATCTGTGCAAATTGGAGACAGTGTTGATGTTGAAATTGTACCAAAAAACTTTGGTAGAATAGCGGCACAAACAGCAAAACAAGTAATTGTACAAAAAATTAGAGAAGCGGAGAGAGAAATAATATATAGCGAATATAGTGACCAAAAAGGAGAAATTGTATCAGGACCTATTCAAAAAGCAGATAAAGGTATAGTTGTAATGGATTTAGGTAAAATTGAAGGAGTAATGCCTTTGAAAGAGCAAGTACCTACTGAACATTATAAAGTAAATGATAAAATAAAAGCATATGTAATAGATGTTGAAAAAGGCGAAAAAGGTGCACCACAGGTAATTGTTTCAAGAAGTAAACCAGATTTTGTAAGAAAATTATTAGAATTTGAAATACCTGAAATATATGAAGGACTAATAGAAATAAAAAGTGTATCAAGAGACCCAGGAAAAAGAAGTAAAATTGCAGTGTATTCACAAGATCCTAATATTGACCCAGTTGGTTCATGTGTTGGGCAAAAGGGAATACGTATACAAAATGTAATAAATGAATTAAATGGAGAAAAAATAGATATTATAGAATGGAACCCAGATATTTCTATATTTATCGCTTCGGCACTTCTTCCTGCAAAAATAATGGCAGTTGACAGTAAAGAAGAAGAAAGATTTGCTCAAGTAATAGTTCCAGATGATCAATTATCACTTGCTATAGGAAAAGCAGGGCAGAATGCAAGATTAGCAGCTAAACTTACAAATTGGAAAATAGATATAAAGTCTGAAAGTCAATTTAGAAAGTATTTAGAAGAAAAGCAAAATGAAGAAAATAAAAAAGACTTAATTACTGAAACTGAAGAAGCAAAAGAAGATAAAACAGAAGAAAATAAAAATTAAAGAAAATTAAAAGGAGAAGATGTAATTTGAAAAGATTACCACAAAGAACTTGTCTTGGTTGTAATGAAAAAAAAGATAAAAAAGACTTAATAAGAATAGTAAAAAATAAAAATGGAGAAATATATATAGACATAACAGGCAAAATGGAAGGAAGAGGTACATATATTTGTAAATCTGAAGAATGTTTAAAAAAACTTATAAAAAATAAAAGACTTTCAAAAACTTTTGAGATGGAAATTCCAGCTAATACATATGAAAATTTAGAAAAGATAATAAATGGGGGTGAGATTATTGGGTAAAATGAAATTTTATGATTTAGCAAAAGAACTTAATATTCCAAGCAAAGAATTGCTAGAAAAGGCAAAAACAATAGGAATAGAAATAAAAAGTTATTTAAGTAACATAGAAGATGAAGACTCAAAAAAAATTAGAGAAAGATTTGGTGTAAAATCAAAAAATAGTAATGATGTAAAGTCAAAAGAGAATAAGCCTAAAAAAGAGAATACTTCAAAAAAAGATAATCCTGTTATAATAAGAAGAGAAGTAATTATAAAAGAAGAAGTTCAAGATGAAAAGAAGTTTGAAAAAACAAAAAGGGATAAACAAAATTCTTTTGAAAAAAGAAAAGATAAAAAGAATTTTAATATTGTTTATAGAAATAAGCCAGAAAAGCCATTAACAGTAAGTGAGCTATTTGGATTAGATAAAGAAAATAAGAAAAAGCAAGAGGATGTTGAAGTAAAAAATAAAATGAAAGAAGAACAATTACCAAAAAAAGCAGAAATAAAAGAAGAAGTTTCAAGAAATAATGAAAAAAATGTAAAGCAACCTATGGCTAATAATAAAGTTCAAAATAACAATCAAGAAAAAACAAACAATAAATTTCAAAAGAACAATCAAGAGTTTGCAAATAATAGATATAATCAACAAAATAACGGTAATAACAATAGGTTTCAAGAAAATAGACAAGACAGAAATAATAAATTCCAAAACAGAAGAAATAAACCTTATAATAATAATTATAAAAACAACAATGAAGAAAATAATTATCAAAATAGAAGAAGAGAAGGTTATACACAAAATCAAAATTCTGATAGATTTCAAAAAAGAGATAATAAATATCAAAACGGAGAAAGAAAAAATTGGAATAAAGACAAGAATTTTGGAGGAAATAATAATAATAGATTTAATAATAATAATCAAAATGGAAGAAATGGATATAATAACAACAAATTTGGAAGACGTACATTAGATGAAAAGGGAATTGAAAAAAATATTAAAGATATTATGAATATTGAAACTGAAAAAGAAAATACTCGTGATTATAATAGAAATATAGACAAACAAAAAAATAATAATAAATTTGATGAAACTAGAAATAATAAAAGAAAGAACAGAAAAAATAATCAAAATTATGAGCAAATTAATGAAGGAAAACTTAAAAACTTGAAACAAAGAAATAATTTATCTGGAATGTTTGAAGACCAAGAAGATAGTATGCTTGATTATTATGACTTAACAACAGTAAGAGGAAGAAAAGGAAAGAAAAAAGCAACAAAAAATGGCGAAGAACGTACAAAACAAAAAATATTTAAGCTTACTGAAATAACAATTCCAGCAACTATTTCTGTAAAGGATTTAGCTCAAGAGTTAAAGAAAACAGCAAGTGAAGTTATAATGAAGCTTATGTCACTTGGAATAATGGCAACTTTAAATAACGATTTAGATTTTGATACAGCATATTTAGTAGCTGCAGAATTTGGTGTAACAGCAAACAAAAAAGAAGAAATAAAAGAAGAAGATATATTATTTGATGAATCTGAAGATTTAGAAAATGAATTAGTAGAACGTCCACCTGTAGTTGTTGTTATGGGGCATGTTGACCATGGTAAAACTTCTCTTCTAGATGTTATAAGAAAAACAAATGTAATAGAAGGAGAAGCAGGAGGAATAACCCAAGCAATAGGTGCTTATAAAGTTAGTATAAATAATAGAGAAATAACATTTTTAGATACTCCGGGTCATGAAGCCTTTACTCAAATGAGAGCAAGAGGAGCACAAGTTACAGATATTGCAATTTTAGTAGTTGCAGCAAATGATGGTGTAAAACCACAAACTATAGAAGCTATAAACCATGCTAAATCAGCTGGAATTCCAATAATTGTTGCTATAAATAAAATTGACTTACCAGATAGTAATCCTCAAAAAGTTAAAGAAGAATTAATGAGATATGAATTAGTTCCTGAAGAATGGGGAGGAGATACAATTTATGTGGAAATTTCAGCAAAAAAAGGAATAAACATAGATCAATTACTTGAAATGGTATTATTAGAAGCAGATGTTTTAGAATTAAAAGCTAATCCAAATAAGCAAGCTAAAGGAGCGGTTTTAGAGGCAAGGCTTGATAAAAATAAAGGAGCAATTGCATCTATACTAGTACAAAGAGGAAGACTAGATGTAGGAGATACAGTAGTTGTTGGAACATCTATTGGTAGAATTCGTTCAATGGTAAATGATAAAGGTAAAAAAGTAAAATTTGCAGGACCATCTACACCAGTAGAAATAATGGGACTTACAGAAGTACCAGAGGCGGGAGAAACTCTATATGAAGTAAAAGATGAAAAAATGGCAAAACATTTAATTGAAAGAAGAAAACGCCAAGCAAGAGAAAAATCTATAAATGCCATGTCTAAAGTAACATTAGATAATTTATTTGGACAAATGGAATCTGGAAAATTAAAGCAATTAAACTTAATTGTAAAAGCAGATGTACAAGGTTCAGTAGAAGCTTTAAAACAATCTTTAGAAAAAGTTTCAAATGAAGAAGTAAGAGTAAAAGTAATACACAGTGCAGCAGGAGCAGTTACAGAGTCTGATGTTACACTTGCTAAAGTTTCAAATGCAATAATAATTGCATTTAATGTTAGACCAGTTATGGCAGCAAAACAAGAAGCGGAAAAAGATGAAGTTCAAATAAAACAATATTCAGTAATATACCAAGCTATAGATGATGTTGAAGCAGCAATGAAAGGTATGTTAGACCCTAAATATGAAGAAGAAATTATAGGAACAGCTCAAATTCGTCAAGTATTCAAAATCTCAAATGTTGGAACTGTTGGTGGTGCAATGGTACTTACAGGGAAACTTGAAAGAAATGCTGGTGTAAGAGTAATACGTGATGATGTAGTTATTCATGAAGGAAAATTATCATCTTTAAAACGTTATAAAGATGATGTTAAAGAAGTAGCAAAAGACTTTGAATGCGGAATTCAATTAGAAAAATATAATGATATAAAAGAAGGAGACATTTTAGAAGCTTTTGTTATGAAAGAAATAAAAAGATAAAAGGATAGGAGGAACATTTTATGAAACAAAGAAAAAACTCTAATCGTATGGAAAGAGTAAACGAAGAGTTCAAAAAAGAAATAAGCCATATAATAGACCAAGACTTAAAAAATACAAATATTACAGGTTTAATTAGTGTAATAAAAGTAAAAGTTTCTCCTGACTTAAGAGAAGCAAGAGTTTATATAAGTTTATTAAACTGTAAAAGTAAAAAAAACACATTAGAAGCATTAAACAAATCTAAAGGCTTTATTAGGAGTGAACTTGCAAAAAGAATAAATATGCGTTATACCCCAAACATTACATTTGAAGAAGATAACTCAATAGAATATGGAGCAAGAATAGAAAATATTTTAAAAGAAATTTTATAAATGAAAATTAGAAAGAGGAAAATATATGACACTAGATAAAATTTTAAGAGAAATAAAGAAAGCTGAAAAAATTGCAATAGTAACACATGCTGGACCAGATGGAGATGCTATAGGGTGTTCTTTAGCAATAGGATATGGATTAAAATCTTTAGGAAAAAATCCAGATATATTGATACCAGAACATTCAAAATCATTTAATTTTATGCCAGGCATAAATGATCTAAAAAAAGAAAGTGATGTTGAAAAATATGATTTAGCAATTTCTTTAGATTGTGCTGATAGTAAAATATTAAAAGGATATGAAGAATATTTTAAAAAAGCAAAAATGAAAATTGTTATAGATCATCATGGAAGCAATACCATGTATGGAGATATAAATTATATAAATCCAGTTGCTCCAGCATGTTGCCAAATTTTAATAGGCATGTTTAAATATTTTGACATAAAAATAACAAAAAATATTGCAACATGTTTAATGACTGGAATCATAACAGATACATGTGGTTTTTGCTTTAATGCAACAAGTGAGACTTTTGAGTTTGCTGCAAGTGTTGTAAGACTTGGAGTAGATGTTTCTGAAATATTTAGATATACTTTACAAACTAAAAATAAGGCTAATTTTGAGCTTCATAAAAAAGCTTATGATAGAATGGAGTTTTTAGAAGGTGGTAAAGTTGCGTTTACATATATAACACTTGAAGATGAAATTGAGGTTGGAGCAAAACCAGGAGACCATGAAGGAATTGTTGAAGTTGGTAAAAATATAGAAAATGTTGAGGTTTCTATATTTTTACATCCAGTAGGAGATAAAGGGTACAAAATTTCATTAAGGTCTTTAGAATATGTAAATGTTGCAAATATTGCATTAAGTCTAGGTGGAGGAGGACATAATAAAGCTGCAGGTGCATTTGTGACAGGAACACCCGAACAAATCAAACAAAGAGCTTTACGTGAGATTAGAAAGCAATTAAAGTAAGGAATGAAAAATTATATGGATGGAATATTACTTGTAAATAAAGAAAAAGGTTGGACTTCAAATGATGTGGTTCAAAAAATAAAAAAAATTGTAAAAAATAAAGTTGGACATACAGGAACTTTAGATCCATTGGCAACAGGAGTGTTGCCACTTTTAATTGGAAAAGGTACAAGTCTTTCAAAATATTTAATTAATCATGATAAAATTTATATTGCTACAATTAAATTAGGAAAAAAGACTGAAACGGGAGATTCGGAAGGTAAAGTTATAGAAGAAAAAGAAATTCCAACAAAAGTGCTCACCAAAGAATATGTAGAAAATGTTTTATCACAATTTGTTGGTAAGCAAAGCCAAATACCTCCTATGTATTCTGCAATAAAGGTTAATGGTAAAAAGTTATATGAATATGCAAGAAGTGGGAAGAAAATTGAGGTAAAAGCAAGAGAAATTGAAATTTACGCTATAGATTTAATAGAAGTTTCTAATAAAAATAATGAAATAACTTTTAGGGTTCACTGTTCTAAAGGAACTTATATTAGAAGTTTATGTGAAGATATAGCAGAAAAGCTAAATACAGTGGGTTTTATGAAGGAGCTTACAAGAATTAAGGTACGGAGATTTTTCCATAGAGAAAAGTTTAAGTATTTCGGAAATTATGAAAGATGAAACGAGTATTTCAAAAAATATAATTTTAATAGAGGATTTTTTTGAAGACACTCAAGATGTGATTTTAGATGATAGGAATTTGAATTTGTTTTTAAATGGTGTTAAAATAACTGAAAATAGGCAAGATGGAATTTACAGGATATATAATAAAAATGAATTTATAGGTACGGGAGTAATAGAAAATAAAAAGTTAAAAAGAGATATAGTGTTGCTATAGGCTCTTTTTTCTTATTTAACGTAACTATTTTTTTAAAATATCTTGTAAATCTTTAAAAAAAATGATAATATAATATATGAATTTTAGAAGGAGGCAATGCAAATGGTAAAACAAGAAGAACTTGAGCAGAAGATAATATTTGATGAGCCTATGAAAAAGCACACATCCTTTAAAATAGGGGGTACAGCAGATTATTTTTTTAAAGCAACAACTTTAGAAGAATTACAAAACATTATAAAATTTGCAAAAATAAAAGAATTGCCAATAACAATAATAGGTAATGGAAGTAATTTGTTAGTTACAGATAAAGGAATAAGAGGACTAGTAATAAAAATAGATATAAAAAAATTAAAAATTGAAAAAAAAGATGAATTTGCAGTGATTGAAGTAGGAGCAGGAAATAAATTAATGGCTTTAGCAACAAAAATGAAAGATGAAGAGCTAAGCGGGTTAGAAGGCTTATCTGGAATACCAGGTAGTGTTGGTGGAGCGATTGTTATGAATGCAGGAGCATATGGAAAAGAAATGAAAGATGTTGTTTTATCTACAACTTGTATGGATAAAAATGGAAAACTCTATACATTTTCAAATGAAGAGCAAGAGTTTTCATACAGAAATAGTATTTTTCAAAAAAAAGATTATATTATTATAGAAACAAAATTAAAATTAGAATATGGTAAAAAAGATGAAATACAAAAAAGAATGGAAGAATATTTTAAAAGTAGAAAAGAAAAGCAACCAATAGAATACCCATCTGCAGGAAGTTCATTTAAAAGACAAGAAGGAATTATAACAGCAAAATTAATAGATGATGTAGGTCTTAAAGGGTATAAAATTGGAGGAGCACAAGTTTCTGAAAAACATGCAGGATTTATAGTAAATTATAATAATGCAACAGCAACTGATGTGATAAATTTAATAAAATACATAAAGGAAAAGGTATATAGTAAATATGGTATAAAAATAGAAGAAGAAATAAAAATAATAGGAGAGAGATAATGAAAGGAATATTTAATTGGTTAAAAAGTGGCTCTAAAATGAAAAGATGGATATTATTAATACTTGTAGGAGTTGTATTTGCTTCTTTTGGAATGGCAAACATACTTACATCAAATGAGTCTATAACAATTTTGCAAGCAGTAGAAATTGTGGTATATTTTGTTATTGGCTTTATGTGTATAGTAATAGGGCTAGTTTATATAAATAAAAGAACAATAGAGTTGTTTGTTGAGGCAACAGATGACAGAATAGATAAAAACAAAAAAATTAATGTTAAATCTTTAATTTTTAATAAAAAAGTTTTTAATCAAGGTCCTAAAATTGTTGTAATAGGTGGAGGAAGTGGGTTAAACACTACTCTTGAAGGTTTGAAAAAACATACAGACAATATAACAGCAATAGTTACAGTATCAGATTATGGTGAAAATTTTGGGAAAGATAATAAAGAACTTCATTATACTCAACTAGAAGATATAAAAGAAGCTATTTCAGCTTTAGCAAATTCTGAAAAAAGTAAAATGAAAGAACTCTTGAATTATAGATTCAAAAATAGTACATTAAAAGGTGCAGCCTTTTCAGATTTATATTTTTATGCAATGAATGATATATATAATTCAGAAGCAGAAGCTATAAAAGCAAGTAATGATATTTTTAAAATAAGTGGTAAAGTTTTACCTGTAACAAAAGATAAAATGCAAATCTGTGCAGAACTTGAAAACGGATATTTAATAGAAGAAAAATCAAAAATTGCAGAAACTGTATATGATAAGCTTACTAAAATAAACAGAGTTTATCTAAAACCAAGTAATTTAAGGGCTTTACCAGAGGTAATTAAGGCAATAGAAGAAGCAGATGGAATTATTATTGGTCCAGGAAGTTTATATACAAATATTATTCCAAATTTATTAGTAAATGGAGTAATAAAAGCAATAAAAGAGTCAAAAGCAATAAAATTATATGCATGTAGTATAATGACCGAACCAGGTCAAACAGACAATTATTCTGTTGCAGATTATATAAATACAATTGTATCGCACTGTGGAGAAGGAGTTATAGATTATTGCTTATATGATACAGGAGAAGTTGTGCCAGAATATATTAAAAAATATAATTTAGATGGAGCCGAACTTGTAGAGCAAGATTTAACAGGAATAAAAGACAAAAAAATTAAATTCTTAAAAGAAAATATGGCAATAATAAAAGATGGTTTTATAAGACATAATTCAATGTTAATAGCAGATACAATGATAGAACTAATTTGTGATGATTTAAAATTTAAAGATAAACAAAATGACCCAGAATATATTATGATGGATTCAAAACTTAAAGCAGATAAAGCAATTAAAAGACAAATGAAAAAAAGTGTTAAAAAGAAAAGTGAAGATGTAAAAAATAAAAAGAAAAATAGCAAGAGTAAATTTTCTGCAAAATATAGTGAAAGAATAGATTCCATAAAATATGCAGATGAAAGAGCTCAAAGAAGAAAAAAAGCAAAAATGAGCAAAAAAAAGCAAGAGACAAAAAAACAAGAAGATTTTTCTAAAGAATTAGAATTATTATTAAAATATGGTAATAATAATAAAAATGAAGAAGAAATTATTAGACCATCTGACTATGAGAAAATAAGACAAGAAAGAATTAGAAAATTTAACAAAGATAAAAAATAAAGAAAGTTGAGGGTATACAGATGAAATTTAAAAAGAAAGACATAGAATTAAAAGACATAGAATTAGAAGAATGTTTAAAAAGAGAATGGATTATAACAAATGGAATAGGAGGATATAGTTCCTCTACAATAATAGGTGCAAATACAAGGAGATACCATGGTCTTCTTGTTGCACCTCTTACACCACCTGCAAGAAGAAGAGTGATTTTGTCTAAATTAGATGAAAGCATAATAATTGGAGATGAAAAACATGATTTATATACAAATGTATGTAAAAATTATATATCACAAGGTTTTAAGTATTTAGAAACATTTCAAAAAGATATTCTACCAATTTTTAAATATAAAATAGGAGATGTTCAAATAGTAAAAACAATTTGTATGGTGCATGGAAGTAACACAGTACAAGTGTATTATAAAGTTAGAAATGGAAGCCAACATTCTAAATTGCAGTTGGCACCTGTACTTAATTTTAGAGATTTTCATGAAATGAATACAAACCATAATTTTGAGCTTAAACAAGAGGTTAAATCTAACAAAATTAAATTAGTAATAGATAATAACATAGCTCATCCGGTATATATGAAAATTTCAGAAGGAAATTATATAGAGCATTTTAACGACATATTTTATAATATGTTTTATATTGAAGAGGAGAAAAGAGGCTTTTTCCCTGAAGAAAATCATGTTGTAAGTGGTGTTTTTGAAATTGAAATTGAACCAAATGAAGAAAAAGATATTTGTTTTTTATGTTCTATGGAAGAAAATATTGATGAATTAAATTATAAAGAGGTAATTAACAATGAAATTGTAAGAATAAATAATATTTATAATGATTCTTTATTAATAGATAATGGAAAAGAAAAGAAGACAAAAGAAGAATTAGAAAAAGATGAATTAGTAAGAACCTTTTTAAGGGCAACAGATAATTTTGTAGTATATAGACCTACATTTGGTTTACATACATTAATTGCAGGTTACCCATGGTTTTTAGATTGGGGAAGAGATACATTAATTTCTTTTGAAGGAACTTTATTAATACCAAAAAGGTTTGAAATTGCAAAAGAGATATTACTAACATGTACAAGGGATATAAAATATGGATTACTACCAAATGGATATTCTGAAATAGATAATAGCCCTCTATATAACAGTGTAGACAGTGGCTTGCTATTATTTGAGCAAGTTCAAAAGTATTTAAATTATACAGAAGATTATAAGTTTATTAAAGAAAATATTTATCCAAAATTAAAAATTATAATAGCAAATTATATAAAAGGAATTGATTTTGATAATAACAACATACATCTAGAAGACGATGGGCTAATTTCTTCTGGAACTATAAATACACAAAATACCTGGATGGATGCAAAATACGGAGATTTTGCTTTTACACCAAGAAATGGTAAAGTGGTTGAAATAAATGCACTTTGGTATAATGCATTAAAAATCATGGAAAAGCTTGCAATAAAATGTGTAAAAGTTGGAAAGAAAATTGAAAGTAAAAAATATGCAGAACTTGCAGAAAAATGTAAAAAGTCATTTAATAGAGAATTTTATAATTCAAGAAGAAAATGTTTATATGATGTTATTGGAGACAGCAAAATAAGACCAAACCAGCTTTTTGCATTATCACTTACTTATCCCGTTGTAGAGCCAGATTCTGAAATGGCAAAAAATATAATTTCAGTAGTACAGAAAAAACTTTTAAATAATTACGGACTAAAATCTCTTGCAAAAGGCGAAAAAAATTATGTGGATATTTATGAAGGAGATAGCTTTAGAAGAGATATGAGCTATCATCAAGGAATTACATGGCCTTGGCTTTTAGGATTATATTATAATGCTTTAAAAAACATGAGAGAATATGAAAAAGATAAAGCAAAAAAACAAGAGCTGGAATTAAAAATATTAGAATTTAAGAATAAAGTAAAAAAAGTATTCACAAAAGAAATTAACGAAACATCATGTATAGGTTCAATTTCAGAATTATATGATTCAAAAGCACCTAATCTACCAAAAGGAGCTTTTGCGCAAGCTTGGAGTGTGGCAGAAATATTTAGAATTATTTTAAGATAGATGGAGGCAAAATATTTGAAAGTAGAGGAATTAGAAAAAGAACTAAAACAGGGAAAATTGGATTCATTATATTTATTATATGGAGATGAAAAATTTTTACTTGAAAAAGTTTTAAAAAAAATTCATAGTTTATTTGGCAAAACTATAAATGGCATTAATTATATAACAATAGATGAAACAAATGTTAATTCAATTATTTCAAATATAGAAACACCATGCTTTGGCTTTGAAAAAAAGCTCATAGTTGCTAAAAATACAGGACTATTTAAAAAAGATACAAAAGGAAAAGCAAAAAAAAATGATAATACTATAAAAGCAAAATTAAATGAATATCTAAATAATAATTTTAATGATATAAAAGATTTTAATATTTTGGTATTTGTAGAAAATGAAATTGAAAAGTCGGATTTAGCAAAGTTTATTGAAAAAAATGGAATCATTTGTAATTTTGAATTTCAAAAGGCAAACCAGTTACAAGCAAGAATTAAAGCTATAACAAATGCTTATAAAGTAAATATAGATAATCCTACTTTAATATATTTTATAGAATGTTGTGGTACATCAATGCAAGAATTAATTAATGAAATTAGAAAGTTGATAGAATATGTTGGAGTCAATGGAACAATTACAAAACAAGATATAGATAATCTTTCAATAAAAAAAATAGAAAGTGTTATATTTGACTTAACAGATAGTTTAGGAAAGAAGAATGTGAAAAATGCAATTGATGTTTTAAGAAATTTAATACTTGCAAAAGAACCCATTCAAAAGATATTAATAACATTATATAATCATTTTAAAAAATTGTATTTAGTAAAGTTGGCATTAAAGAACAATAAAGATATAGTTTACTCATTAGATTTAAAACCAAACCAAATGTTTTTGGTTAATAAATATAAAATGCAAGCTGGTTATTTTAAAATAGAAGAAATCCGAACTATTTTACAAAAATTAAGCAATTTAGATTATGAATATAAAATTGGTTTAATTGATTTAGAAACAGGATTTGAAGCAATTTTATGTGCATATATTTAAAGTATTTTTCAAATTATTGTATAAAAAACCTTTTTTGGATAAAAATAAATATTAGATTTAATTTTATTTTATTTTATTTAAAAGAGGTTTTATTATGAGAGAAAAAATTGTAAATCATAGAATATCGGTTTTTTTATTTATATTGTTTCTAGTTATAGTGCTTGTTGTACTAGGACTTTCAAAGTATAATGAAGTTGAGGCTTTATCTAAATATGGTTCTAGAGGTAATGAGGTCAGTCAGATTCAAGAAAAGCTTAAAAGATGGGGGTATTATAATGGTTCTATAGATGGTATTTATGGAAGCAAAACATTATCTGCCGTAAAAGCATTTCAAAGAAAGAATGGCTTAACAGTAGATGGAATTGCAGGACAAAAAACATTAAGTGCAATGGGAATAAATAGTTCATCATCAGGCTCAAATGCCGGAAATAATACAAATTCCAATGATGTAAATTTACTTGCAAGAGTTATTTATGGAGAAGCAAGAGGGGAGCCATATACGGGGCAGGTTGCTGTTGGAGCAGTAATAATGAATAGAGTAAAACATAATTCTTTTCCAAATACTTTAGCGTCTGTTATTTATCAATCTGGAGCTTTTGATGCCGTTGCAGATGGTCAAGTTAATTTATCACCAGATAGTACAGCTAAAAAGGCTGCACAAGATGCCATTAATGGTTGGGACCCATCATATGGAGCTATTTATTATTTTAATCCATCAACAGCTACAAACAAATGGATTTGGTCAAGACCATTAACGGTCGTAATTGGAAAACACAGATTTTGTAAATAAAAAACTCTTGCAATAAGAGTTTTTTTGTTATATAATAATAAAGTCAAAGAACTTTATTATATAACATTATATTAAAATTTTATATTGGGGTATCGCCAAGCGGTAAGGCATCGGACTCTGACTCCGACATTCCTGTGTTCGAATCACAGTACCCCAGCCATCTAGTGATAATACGAACAATATATATTACTTTGTACGGTGGGTTTGCTATAAATGTAAAATTGTAAAGTGTTATAAAAATAAAAAAAGAAACTTAGTCAAAAAATTAAGTTTCTTTTTTGTATAAATATTATTTTTGATAAACTGATTTATAACCTGCATTATAACGTGCATTACTTTTACTTTCTTCGATGCCTTGATACATTAGCCATAACCCAGCTATTATTACGATAATAGTTATTACCCAAGCTAAGAAGGGATGCTTTTTATATATGCTATTTTCTCTTTTAAAATAAGGTTTCCATTTTTCATTATTTTGATTGTCATTATTAACCATACAACTTATACATCCTATTCATTTTCATTAAGAAGTATTTTATATACTTCTAATAAGCTATCATTATACTCTTTTACAGCATCAAACTCATTATTGTATAGGTCTAGTCTATTATAAAAATCGTCAGAATTTGCTAGGTCTAACGGAATAGATTTAGCTTCTTTAAAATACATATCGGACGGTGTGTTTGGAGCATTTTTTGCTATGATAGTATTTTTCTTTATAACATTAAGATTGTAATCTGCAATTGTTTTATTATAATCATTTATAATTTCTTTTCTAAAATTTAAGTTTTGATTTTTGTTATTTATAATTGTTATAGATATTACACCTATAACTACTGCTACAATAATTATTAGTGTTTTTAAAGTTACACCTTTTTGACTTCTCATATAAAACCTCCATATTTTGTTATTATCTTATAATTATTTTATTTTTACTGATATAGTTTTACCAGCCCAAATTTCTAAATTAAAAGTATTTTGAGTATAATATTTTTTATCAATTTTAAAAACATTATGGTCATAAATTGTTACTCCTGGAGCTAAGTCGGGTTGATTTCCATGTCCCTTCTCTACTTGATAGTTTAATGAAGCCAAAAACTCGCTATAATAATTGATGCCTTTACTATCTACCAAGATATAAGTAGGTTGTGAAGTTATTCCTATTGATTTACCAGTTATATTTTTGATTTTAATGCTAACACATACAAAAGTGTTGCCTTGATCAGCTGAAGTGTTAGCTCCAATAGTTGACTTTTCTTCTACTTCTGTAACAGTTATTTCAAATTTGTCAGTAGTAATTTTTTCCCCTATATTATATACTTTATTAGTAGAGAATAAAGAAGAACTTGAACTAGTATCACTCGTCCAAAAAGAATCTTCTTCCCAGATATCTTCAAATGTTGATGTTACAGTGTTTTTGTCAAGACCTAGTTTTCCCAAGCTTCCGAAAAATAATTTAAATCCTACTATTAAAGCTATAATAATTACTAATACAACACCACATCCACCACCATTTGTACCATTCATATTATTTTGATACATATTATTTCTTCCTGTCATATTGCTTGAAATATATCTATTTTGAGATGTTATAGCTCCACAATGAGGGCAGCTTTTAGCTTGGTCTGAATATTCTTTTCCGCATTCACTACATATTATTAACATATAGAAATCACCTCCTATCTTTTGTAATATTTTGTCGAATTATAAAATATAAATAGTATATAATTTTTATTCTCGACAATAATTATCTATAATGTATTTAACGTGTTGTTCAGATAATCTGTTATTGACTTGTGCTAATTTCAATAAACTTTTAATATTTTCCCATTTCATACATTTGCAATGTCCTTGTGCAGATAATTCTACATATTGTACTATTTCTTCAAATATATAATAAGAGGTATATTAAAGTCTTTGTTCACTTCGTCCATTTTATTGCTCTTTCACTTCGACGTTCTCGAATATTATATCAAAACAAAATAATAACTTCAAGATATTCGAGAAAAAATATTCGAGTATTTCGAGATTTTGTGATATTTTATAAACTATTTGCAATAATAAATTCAAAAGGTGGGATTTATTATGATAGGTACAATATTAAGAAATATAAGAAAAATAAGAGGACTAACACAAATTAATATAGGAAATGAATTGAATTTAGCAGATAATACAATTTCAAACTATGAAACAGAATATAGTAATCCTAATTTTGATACAATTCAAAAATTTATAAGCGTTTGTAATTTTGAAATTCAATTTGTAGATAAAGAGAACGACAAAGTTTATACTATTGAGGAATTATCAAAAGAAATGGACTTTTAAAATTATAAAAAATAACAGAAATAAAAAGGATAGCTATTTGCTATCTCTTTTTACGTTTTTTATAATAATCTGTTGGAAGTCCAATTTCTCTTAATTCTTCTTGGGTGAACTCTTTTAGTATATATTCACCAAATGTATATTCAGAATTACGATTTGTGCAATGTGCCAGTCTATGTCCTAAACCAGCAGTACCGTGATTATGAAATCCTTTACAAAAAGGACACCAGAAGGATGTTATATTAGAATTGGTAGTAGTAAAGAAAGAATGACAGAGAGAATGATTGAAGAATAGTAAGTTAGATAAATTAGTATGGGAAAAATGCTTGATATAGAGCCTTTTTAAGAGGTATTATATAATAATAAATAACAAAATATATAACACACTTATAAAGACTCTGACCCGGTCATTCCTGTGTTCGAATCACAGTACCCCAGCCACGTCGCAACAAGTGTTTTGACTAGTTGTTTTTTTACAAAACAATTTAAGTCAAAACACTTGTTTCTCCTTTTTTATTATACGTCAAATATTTTTTAAATTTATAATTTTATGTGATACTTTATTATATAAAAATTTTTTTTATTTCATTACAAGTTTTGACAAGTTTTTTGTTTTTTTAGTGCTACACTTACTTATATATTAGGAGAGCATAAGGTTTTTCTAATATAAAATTACATTACAAAAGGACAAGCTAAAATTTTTAAGGAAGGAAGGGAAAAGATGGAAGTTAAGTATTATGAAAAAGAAAGACTTTTGTTGTTTAAAATTACAGAAGAAATAGACGAGTTTGAAGTAAAAAAAATAAGGAGGAGAGCAGATTATGAAATTGAAAGATTTAGTCCTAAAAGAGTGGTATTTGATTTTGATAATGTTACTTTCATGGATAGTGCAGGAATAGGTATGGTAATAGGAAGGTATAAACAAACAGCATTACTTGGAGGAAAAATGGAGCTTGCAAATTTAACAGATTCTGTAAGAAAAATTTTTCAAATGAGTGGGGTTTTAAAATTGATTCCAGAAGTTAAATTGATAGAAGAAGAGGAGGAAGAAGCTATATGATAAATGAAAATGAAATGAAATTAGAATTTATAAGTAAGTCAAACAATGAGGCTTTTGCAAGAATTACGGTGGCTGCTTTTGTTTCTCAATTAGACCCAACAATAGAAGAACTATCAGACATAAAAACAGCGGTTTCGGAAGCTGTTACAAACTCTATTGTACATGGATATGAAGATAAACTAGGCTTAATAAATTTAAAATGTAAAATACATGAAAATGAAGTTTTTATAGAAGTTTCAGACAATGGAAAAGGTATTGAAAATATAGAAATGGCCAAACAACCTTTATATACAACCAAACCAAATTTAGAAAGGTCAGGAATGGGATTTACCATAATGGAAAGTTTTATGGATGAATTAAATGTAGAGTCTGTTTTAGGTGTTGGAACAAAGGTTACTATGAAGAAGAAAATCAAAGAACCGATTAAAACAGAGAATCTTACTTTAGAAGAAGCTTTAAGGGGGTAATGCTTTGGTTGATAATAATACAAATGAAATAGAAAAAGCCCAAAAAGGCGACAAAGACGCTATGGCATTTTTAGTAGAGAAAAACCAGGGGCTTATATGGAGCATTGTAAAACGTTTTACTGGTAGAGGTTATGAGACAGAAGATTTATATCAAATTGGCTGTATTGGTTTTATAAAATCTATAAGGAATTTTGATATTCAATTTGAAGTAAAATTATCTACATATGCGGTTCCATATATTTTAGGAGAAATAAAAAGATTTTTAAGAGATGATGGACCCGTAAAAGTAAGTAGAGGATTAAAAGAGTTATATAAAAGCATAATTGAGGTTCAAAAAGAATATATATCTAAAAAAGGAAGGGAACCTACTTTACGGAGAAATTGAACGAATTTTAAAAACATCAAAAGAAGAGATTATTTTAGCTTTGGATATAAATAAACCTGTTAATTCTATAGAAGAAAGTATCTATTCAGATAATAAGTCTGATGGCTCAATAAATATTTTAGAAACTTTATCTACAAATAAAGATGAAGCAAATTTAATTACTAATAAAATTACATTACATAAGCTTATAAACAACCTTATACCAAGAGATAAAGAAATTATTTTATTGAGATATTATAAAGATAAAACTCAAAGTGATGTTGCAAAAATTATTGGAATATCTCAAGTGCAGGTTTCTAGAATTGAAAAAAAGATATTAGAAAAAATGAAAAAAGAACTTATTGTTTAGTTATTTTAAAGCATTTAGAGAGGAATAAGATTAATAATGAAAAAGATTTTTTTATATATTTTAGCAGTTTTATTTATTATAATCATATTGCCTTCAATTTGTACTAAAAGAAGACAAGATGTGGCAAAAAAAGAAGATGAAAAACAAGAACAAAATGTGGCTCAAGTAGAAAAATATGATTATTCAAAATATAAAGATATAAGGTTGTTTCATTCTAAAACGGGGGAAGTAGAGGTTTTGCCCTTTGATGAATATTTGTATGGTGTAGTTTCAAGTGAAATGCCTGTGTCATACGAAATGGAGGCACTAAAGGCACAAGCTATTGTTGCAAGAACATATACTTTGTACCAAATTATTAATAGCAATTCTAAACATGAAAATGCAGATATATGTGATGATTATGCTTGTTGTCAAGCGTGGATTTCTAAAGAAGATAGAATGGCAAAATGGAAAGAAGATGAAGCTAAAGCAAATTGGGAGAAAATTGTTAATGCTGTTGATTTAAGTAAAGGCAAAATAATTACTTATTCGGGTAAACCAATAGATGCTTTTTTTCATTCTAATAGTGGTGGCAAAACAGAAAATGTAAGCAATGTATGGGGTGGAAGTGACTTGCCATATTTAAAAAGTGTGGAAACAGCAGGAGAAGAAGGATATACACAATATAGTTCTGAAGTTAAATTAACAAAAGAGGAGTTAATAAATAAAATAAAAAATAAATATTCTGATTTTGATATTGATTTTAATCAAGAGGACTGTATTAAAATTTTAGAATATACTGAAAGTGGAAGAGTAAGAACTGTAAAAATTGGTAATAAAAATATTGCAGGAACTGAGGCTAGGGCTATTTTTGGCTTAAAGTCTACACATTTTGAAGTGAGTTTTGATGAAAATAATGTGTGTTTTAGTGTAATTGGCTATGGCCATGGGGTTGGAATGAGTCAAACTGGAGCTGATGTGTTGGCAAAGTCACGGAAGTACGGCAGAAGATATTATTAAGCATTTTTACACTAATGTGGAAATTGTAAGTGTGAATGAAAGTAATATATAAAACAAAAACTGTATTCGGCTAGATTAGGTGTAATAGATTGTTTTCAAACTCTAATGGCTCAATACATAATTTAAGTGTTTCTAAACATAATTTTCGGCACCCTTTCACGGCGTAGCGCGAACATTTTCCAAAAATTATGTTAAGAACCTCTAAAATTACTCCAATCACACATTAAGAGTTTGAAAACAATCTATTACCCCCAATCTAGCCTACTCTGCGATTAAAACAAAATTTTTGTTCTTTACTTGCTTTTTTAGTTAATTTATAATATAATATTTTTGTTTGAAGGAGGACTATTATGGGAAGTAAAAAAAATAAAGATAAAAATAGAAAATCAAGCAAAAATGAAAAAATAAAATTTTCTAAAAAACACCCCAAGCTTTCAATTATTTTGAAAATTGGCTTACTTGTAATTGTCTTAATTGCAGTAATAGGATTAGGAATAGTTATTGGAATGCTTTATGGTGCATGGGGAAATGAATTTGAAATTACTCAAGAAGAACTTATTGTAGGCTCATCAAATTCTAAAGTTTTAGATAAAGATGAAATAAAACTTGCAGAATTAAGTGGAGATGAAAATAGAAAAATAATAAAACTAGATCAAATGCCACAATATTTAAAAGATGCTTATGTTGCAATAGAAGATGAAAGATTTTATCAACATAGTGGTGTAGATTTTAAAAGAACTGCGGCAGCAATTTTTCAATATGTAGTACATAGAGGAAAATCATCTTTTGGAGGTAGTACAATTACACAACAATTAGTAAAAAATGTTACGAAAGATGATGAAAGGTCTGGAAAAGAAGGTGTAATCAGAAAAGTTAAAGAATGGGCTAAAGCATATCAAATAGAAAGAATGATATCTAAAGACCAAATTTTAGAATTATATTTAAACATTATATTTGTTGGAGGAAATAATAATTTAGGTGTTGAAGTTGGAGCAGAATATTATTTTAATAAACCTGCAGCAGAGTTAGATTTAGCAGAAAGTGCATTTTTAGCAGGAATTAATAATTCTCCAAATTCATATAATCCATATGGAGAAAAAGATAATTCTGAAAAAATAAAAAATAGAACAAAAACAGTTTTAGCAAAAATGAAAGAACTTGGAAAAATCAATGAAACAGAGTATACAGATGCATGTAAAAAGGTAGATGATGGTTTGCCATTTTCTCAAGCTCCAAATACTGGTACAGTATATTCATACCATACAGATGCAACAATTTCACAAGTTATAGATGATATTGCAAAAGCAAAAGGAATATCAAAGAGTTTGGCTTCAACATATGTATATAGTAGTGGTCTTACAATTTATTCAACACAAGACTCTGCTTTGCAAGCTCAAATGGATGAGGTTATGGTTGCTAATGCTAGTTCATATACAAGAAAGTCAAAAATTACAAGTGGAGCAACTTCACAATCTGCAATGGTTGTGATAGATAATGCTACAGGTTATGTAGTTGGCGTAGAAGGTGGACTTGGTGCAAAAACAGAATCAAGAGGTTTAAATAGAGCTACTCAAAGTACAAGGCAAACAGGATCTTCTATAAAGCCTTTAACATCTTTGGTTCCAGGAATAAATGAAGGAGTTATAACAGCAGCAACTATTTATGATGACTGTTCAACAGAATTCCCAGGAAATTATAAGCCAAAGGATTATAATGCTTTTAAAGGTTTAGTTAGTATAAGAAGTGCGGTTACAACATCACAAAATATACCATTTGTAAAGGTTGTATCTGAACTTACACCAGCAAAATCTACAGAATATTTAGAAAAAATGGGTGTTACAACAATAAATAAACAAAAAGATGGTTTGGCAGCTCTTTCTATAGGAGGTTTTACAGATGGAATTAGCCCACTAGAAATGGCTGGAGCATATGCAACAATTGAAAATAATGGTGTATATAGAAGACCTATGTTTTACACAAAAGTTGTAGACTCAAATGGAAATGTAATTTTAGATGGAAAGCAAGAAACAACACAAGTAATGTCAGAGCAAAGTGCGTATGTAATTAAAAATTTATTGCTATCAGTTGTACAAAAGGGTACAGCAACATATTGTAAGATACCAGGAATAGATGTTGCAGCAAAAACAGGTACAACAAACAGTAATTACGATAAATGGTTATGTGGCTTTACAGATTATTATACAGCAGCAACATGGTATGGATTTGATGTAAATGAAGAAGTAACAGGAGCTACTAATGTTGCCGGAAAAATTTGGAGTGCAGTTATGTCTAAAGTTCATAAAGGAAAAGAAGGCTCAAGGTTTGTAGAACCAAGTGGAATTGTTTCTGCAACAATTTGTAGAGTTTCTGGAAAACAAGCAACAGATAAGTGTTCAGATAAATATACTGAAATTTTTGTAGAAGGAACCGTACCAGATTATTGTGATGGTCATTCTAATTCTGCCAAAATATGTAGTGACACAGGTCTTTTAGCAAATGAATATTGCCCAAATGTAGTTACTAAATATTATTCATATACTGTTGAAAAAGAAAGATTAGGATTATGGAAAAATTTAAGTGCATCTTATACTTCTTATAATGCACCAACAGAATACTGTAGAGAGCATAGCCCTGCAAATACTGGCTCAACACATACAGAAGAAGCTGGAGTACCTACTATTTCTATAATAGGAGAATCAAGTATTACATTAAATATTGGAGATTCATATATTGAAAAAGGAGCATCGGCAAGTGATAGCAAAGATGGAGATTTAACAAGTAAAGTAAGAATCTCGGGTGCAGTAAATACATCCAAAGCAAATACATATCATGTAAAATATTCAGTAAAAAATTCTAGTGGTAAAGAGGCAACGGCTGAAAGAACAGTAATTGTTAAAGGAGCAGAAAAGCCATCCACTCCAGATAAACCGGTTGACCCTGTCACACCTGTCCCAGAGCCAGAACCAACCCCTGATCCAGAACCAGAGCCAACTCCTGAACCAGGAACAACTTAAATTCTATATGCAAAAAAGAGATTATGTTTAAAAAGGTAAGGTTTAAAGCTAAAACATAATCTCTTTTGAAAAATATTAAGAATTATTTTTTAGAAAGGAATGAGATTAAAAATGGATATATATTTTTATAATACATTAACAAAGAAAAAAGAAAAGTTTGAACCAATAGATGAAAAAGAGGTAAGAATATATTCATGTGGTCCAACTGTATATAAAGATGCAACAATTGGAAATATGAGAACAAATATATTTCAAGATGTTTTAAGAAGAGTTTTAAAATATAATGGGTATAAAATAAAACATGCCATGAATATAACCGACGTTGGACACCTTGTTTCAGACGCAGATGAAGGAGAAGACAAAATGATAAAGTCTGCAAAAGAAATGCATAAATCTCCTTTAGAAATAGCAAAATATTATACTGAATTGTTTTTTGAAGACTTAAAAAAACTAAATATAGAAACACCAGAAATTATATGCAAAGCAACAGACCATATTCCAGATATGATAAAATATGTAGAAAAATTACTTAAAAATGGATATGCGTATGAAACAGATACAGCAATATATTTTGACATTTCTAAATTAGATAAATATGGTATTTTATCAGGGGTTAATTTAGATGAGCAAAAAGCAGGAGCAAGAGTAGATGTTGATAGTCAAAAGAGAAATCCATATGATTTTGCTTTATGGATAAAAGCACCTGAAAATCATTTAATGAAGTGGGAAAGCCCATGGGGCTTGAGTTATCCAGGCTGGCATATAGAATGCTCTGCGATGGGGCAAAAATATTTAGGAGAGGTTTTTGATATTCATACTGGTGGAATAGATTTAATTCCAACACATCATGAAAATGAAATTGCACAAAGCAAAGGAGCATGTGGGAAAATACCTGCAAGATTTTGGATACATGGAGAATATTTACTTATAGATGGTGGAAAAATGTCTAAAAGCCTAAATAATGTTTATTTGGTAAAAGATATTGAGCAAAGAGGATATGATCCATTAGTATATAGGCTATTTACATATTCTAGTAGTTATAGAAATAAAATTAATTTTACATGGGATGTGATGGACGCAAATGCAAAGGCGTTAGAAAAGTTAAGAGAAGGATATCAAAAACATTTACAAGGCAAAGAAGATGTTGAAGATGAAGTTGTTACTAATTTTGAAGAAGAGTTTCATAAAGCAATAAATGATGACTTAAATATGCCTCTTGCTATGAGTGTGGTTTGGGATGTAATAAAATATCCTAAAAAATCTATTAAACTTGCTGAACTTCTGAAAAAGTTTGATGGAGTAATGGCTTTAAGTATAGATAAAGAAATTAAGAAAAAAGATTATGAAATTCCAGAAGAAATTATAAAAATAGCCAAAGAAAGAGAAAAAGCAAGAAAAAATAGAGATTGGGCTAAATCTGATGAGCTAAGAGACTTAATAAGTAAAAAAGGATTTTTAATAAAAGATTCACAAAATGGCTATAAAATTGAAAAAAAGGATTGAAATAAGCCGGCATATGCCGGCTTTTAAATATTGATATATGGTTGAAGTTTATTCCAAATTTCTTCAGTATAAATTTTCTTTTCAGATGAAAATGCAAAAAATTCATTATCCATTAATGGGTTTAGTTCTTTTTGCAAATTATTTACAGTGCTAGTTACTTTAGTTGGAGCTATTTTATCCGCCTTATTTGCAAGGATTATAAAAGGCTTTTTAGACTGCATTATGTAATTATACATAAGTTTATCATTTTGAGTAGGGCTATGCCTAATATCTATTAAAAATATAATTAAAGAAATTTGATTCCTATTAAAAAGATATTCTTCTATAAAGTTTCCAACTTTTATTTGTTCTTGTTTCGACATTTTACTAAATCCATAGCCAGGTAGGTCTACAAAATAAAACTTTTCATCTATATTATAAAAATTAATTTGTCTTGTTTTGCCAGGCTCTGAACTAGTACGAGCCAAACGTTTTCTGTTTATCATAGTATTTATAAAACTAGATTTTCCAACATTAGACTTTCCAACTAGTACTATTTCTGGTAAGTTTTGCTTTGGATATTGTTTTGGGCTAACTGCAGAAATTTCAAATTTTGGGTTTTTTACTATCATATTAATTCCTTTCTATTTTACTAATTCTTTCTAATCCACCCATATAAGGTCTTAATACTTCTGGAATAATTACACTTCCATCTGGTTGATAATTATTTTCTAAAATTGCAATTAACATTCTAGGTGGTGCAACAACAGTATTGTTTAATGTATGAGCAAAATAATTTTCTTTTTCTCCTTTTATACGAATTCCAAGTCGTCTAGCTTGTGCGTCTGTTAAATTAGAACAACTACCAACTTCAAAATATTTCTTTTGACGAGGAGACCAGGCTTCAATATCACATGATTTAGCTTTTAAATCTGCTAAATCTCCAGAGCAACATTCTAAAGTATGAACTGGTATATTCATATTTCTAAATAATTCTACAGTATATGACCACATTTTATCATACCATTTCCAACTATCTTCTGGTTCGCAAACAACTATCATTTCTTGTTTTTCAAATTGATGTATTCTATATACACCTCTTTCTTCAATTCCATGAGCACCTTTTTCTTTTCTAAAGCAAGGAGAATAAGAGGTCATTGTGTAAGGCATTTTAGATTTATCTAAAATTTGGTCTTTAAATTTACCAATCATAGAATGTTCAGAAGTTCCAATTAAATATAAGTCTTCACCTTCAATTTTATACATCATAGCATCCATTTCTTCAAAACTCATAACACCTGTAACAACATTTGAACGAATCATATAAGGTGGGATACAATATGTAAATCCTTTATCTATCATAAAGTCTCTTGCATATGTTAAAACTGCAGAGTGAAGTCTTGCAACATCTCCAGTTAAGTAATAAAAACCATTTCCTGCAACTCTACGTGCACTATCTAAATCAAGTCCACCTAAACTTTCCATTATTTCTCCATGATAAGGAATTTCATAATCTGGGACAAATGGTTCGCCAAATTTCTGAATTTCAACATTTTTGCTGTCATCTTCTCCTATTGGAACAGAATCATGAATTATGTTTGGAATTTTCATCATTCTTGCTTTTATTTCTTCTGCAAGTTCATCTTCTAAAGCTTCATTTTTTTCAAGTTTTTCATTTATTTCTTGAACTTTTTGTTTTATTTCTTCCGCATGAATTTTTTCGCCAGATTTCATTAAATTTCCTATTTGTGCACTTAATGTTTTTCTTTCACTACGTAAATTATCTCCATTTAATTTTGCTTCACGATTTTTTTTATCAAGCTCTAACACTTCATCAACCAAAACAAGTTTATGATTTTGAAATTTTTTCTTGATATTTTCCTTAACTACATCTGGATTTTCCCTTAAAAATTTAATATCTATCATAAAATAAATCAGTCCTTTCTAATTAATATAAATATTATATAATAATTAGACTGATATATCAAGCTTTTTTCAATTTTTTAGTTTGTTCTCTAGATTTTTATAAAAAAATATGTTATTATATGGAATGTAACAAATCAAATTTTTAATTCTACGTAAAATTTATTCAATTAATCTGAAAATTAAAATTCGCGATTCGAGGTGATGGAATAGAAAGCTATTTATGATAGGAAGTGGAAAAGCTTATTAAGTTATCATAAATATAAAAATTTTCAATTATTAATAATATAGAAAGAAGGTATTGTTATGAAAAGAATAAAAGAAAGTGAACTAAACGAACACTTAAAAGAATTTCAAAATACAAATCTACAAATAGAATTTGAAAATGAAATTTCAGGAAAAATAGTAGTAGAAAATGGAACCGTTAATTTTAATAGAGAAGATGGATATATATATATAAATTATGATAAAGGAACATTAAAAATTAATACAACATTAGTTACAGGGTATGAAGTGGAAAAAAAATTATTTTCTATACAATTTGAAACTTTAATTATAAAAATAAAAAGGTTTTAAGCTTTTTTGCCTCTAGAAAGGGATGATATTAAATGAGTATAAGCAAAAATGAAGAATATGAAGTAGAAATAATAGATAATGGTTATAATGGAGAAGGAATAGCAAAGATAGATGGTTTTACAGTATTTGTGCCAAATGCAATAAAAGGTGAATTGGTAAAAATTTTAATTGTAAAAGTATTATCTTCACATGCCTTTGGTAAAATTTTAGAAATTGAAAAAAAATCTAAATTTAGGCAAGAAATAGATTGTGCTACTTATAAAAGGTGTGGGGGATGTGATTTAAGACATATTAAATATGAACAAACATTGAAAATGAAGCAAAATGCTGTACAAGCTTTAGTAAATAAGACTTTAAAAAACAAAATAGAAGTTAAAGAAACTTTAGGAATGGAAAACCCATTTTTTTATAGAAATAAAGCTCAATATCCAGTAGGAGTTAATAAAGATAGAAAGCCTATAATAGGAGTTTTTGCAAATAGAACACATGAGGTTATTCCAATTAAAAATTGCTTAATTCAAAATCCTAAATCAGAGGCAATTGCAAAATTTATATTAGAATTTATAAAAGAAAAAAATATTAGTATTTATAATGAAAAAACAGGAAGAGGACTTTTTAGGCATATTGTAATTAAAGTAGGGATAAAAACAAATGAAATAATGTGCATATTTGTTATAAATGGAAAAAAATTTCCATATGAAGATGAATTAGTAGAAAAATTAAAGCAAAATTATCCAGAAATAAAAACAATTGTGAAAAATATAAACATGAAAAATACAAATGTAATTTTAGGGCAAGAAAACATTAATTTATATGGAAATGGCTATATTGAAGATGTTTTGGGGGAATATAAATTTAAAATTTCCCCATTATCATTTTACCAAGTAAACCCAAAACAAGCAGAAAAATTATATAATTTAGGAATTGAAATGGCTAAAGTTTCAAAAGAAGATACTGTATTTGATTTATATTGTGGAATTGGTACGATTTCTTTATTTATAGCAAAATATGCAAAAAAAGTATATGGGGTTGAAATTGTAGAACAGGCCATTAAAGACGCAAAACAAAATGCAAAAATTAATAATATAGAAAATGTTCAGTTTATAGCTGGTGACACAAAAATTGTTTTAGAAGATTTAATTTATAAAAAAGGAATTATTGCTGATATTGTCATTTTTGACCCACCAAGAAAAGGATTAGATAATAATAGCATTAATAATATTTTAAAAATAAAACCTAAAAAAATAGTTTACATTAGCTGTAACCCAGCAACATTGATTAGAGATTTAGCTTTGTTTGAGAAACTTTATGAGGTTAAAACAATTATTCCTGTAGATATGTTCCCTTTCACGAAGCACGTTGAATGCGTTTCGTTGCTATGTCTTAAGTAATCTTTGAAAGTGTTGATAACACTCACTTTTTTAAAAATAAAGTTTTTGAAAAAATAATAAAAATTTATAAAAAATAGTAAAAAATTAAAAAAAATAAAGGTCTTAAATCACAAGGTGGTATGTGGTGGCTAGGTCAAAAAATATTAAAAAACTGTTTCTTTCTAAAGAGCAAAGTGCATTTGATGTACTTTGTTTTTTTTGAAATATATAAGGAGGAAAGATGGAAAATATAAAAATAAAAAATTATTATAATAAAATGTCTGAAGATGCAAAAATAATACTAGTAAATATATTAGCAGATAATTTGATTTATTTACATGATTTTGAAGTTGTTGATAAAGAAGTTGTAAAAAGTATATCTTCATTGTTATTATTATTTATTAATTATAATACAAAAACTGCAATCAAAGAATTTGATGAGTTTAGTATTTATGAGAAAAAGGTTTTATATAGCATTTTGATAGATGGCATTGCATCTATCTATGTAGATAATGAATATTTGGAATATTCAGATATAGGAACTAAATATAAGCAAAAGATAATACAAGAGCTATTATCTTTTTTTAAATATCTTACAAAATTTAGTAAAGAAAAAGTATTTATGATTTATACAAGAGAAGTAAAAAAATATAGAATGAAAGATTATAAAGAGTATGCAGGGAAAGAAGTAACAATTATGCTTTGTTCAAGTTGTAATGTAAATTGTCGACATTGTTATATTAGTTATGAAGGAGATAGAAATATCAAGGAACTTTCAAAAATGATTTATAATTTAAAAAATAAAGGATATGAAATAGATTTAAATGGCGCAGAACCCTTAATTAATTTACAATATTTACAATTTTATAAAATGACTAATAGTAAATCCATTATGACAAATGGACTTGAAATTTATAAAAATCCTCATATAATAGAATTATTAAAGGAGAATAATATTACGACAGTTGAAATATCACATCATTTTTCATTACATGATCAAATATCGCCTATTCCATTAAATATTGTTGAAGATGTAATAAAACTATGTATTGATAATGGAATCAAAATATTAATAAATACTACAATATCTAAAAAAAACTATATGGAAATTAAAAGTATATGTGAAAAAGCCTATGAACTTGGAGCTAGTAGAATAAGATTTAATAATTTTATAAATCAAGGGCAGGCTATCCAAAACAATTTAAAAAATTTTATATTAAATTCTGAACAGATTAGCACCTTTTTTTTAGAATTAAAGAGAGTAAGAGAACAGTATAATAAGAATGATTTGTATATTGAAAGAAGTGGACTGTTTGGGAAAGATACATTAGGAATTAAATCAAATTTTAATTGTCCAGCAGGTATAGATGATATAACTATTACTCCTGATAATTTGGTGTATCCGTGTTTCTTTATAGCTAAAAAAGGGTTTGAGATAGGGAAATACGAAGATGGTATTATTAAAATTTTCAAAGAATTTAAATGTAATAGACAGGAAGAGTGTTTTGCCTGTAAAAAGTTGAATTTTAAATAGAAGAGTAAATAAATTGTTCTAAAAATACGTAAATGTTCCACGAATACTTGATATAAAAAACGAGTTGTGATATAATATTATTAGCAGACCTAATGGTTCTGTTTAGTGCTGTCAGGTAAGTATCGTCAATACATATTAAGGAGGCATGGATATGTTTTCATGGAATGAGAATCGGAAAGAAGTAATATTCCTTTCTGAAAAAGAAAAGGAAACATTACGAGAAGAACTAACTGCTATCAGAAAGGTAGCGAAAAAACAACTAATAGAGATTAAGTGGAGCCGTATAACCAAAGACGCCCTTGTCTATATTGGTGGGAGAAGCAAAAAAGGTGATCACGAGGAACAGATCATTTTTAAGATTTCCGGTAGTAATGCTGAAATTCTTAAACATATCTGTAACATTAGGAGTGGTGAAGTTATCACTCTTGAGAAAGCAATTGAGCTTACGTAATTAAGTTGGCTAAAGAGAGTAACAGAAGCCTGACCTGTTACTCTCAATCTTAAAAACATTATTTCATGGACTTGTAAAAAACTTATATCTATTGTATACTTAATCATAAGAATATTTTACAAATGAGAGATTCTTATGAAGGGATTATAATGATGAAAGATAAAGAGAAATTTAAGATACAGCCCATTACAAATAAAAATAGAGAAAAAGTAAACCAAATTATGATAAATGAATGGAATGATTTATTTATGGTTGTAAGAGGAAATGTGATTAAGCTTGATGAAGTGGATGGGCTGATAGCTTATGATGAAAAAGAAATTGTTGGAATAATAACCTATATTGTATGCAGAAATATTATAGAGATAATATCATTAAATAGTTTTAAAGAAAGAAAGGGAGTAGGAACATTTCTAATACAAAAACTAAAAGAAAAAGCTAAAAACGAAAATATATGTGTAATTAAATTGATAACGACAAATGATAATATAAATGCAATAAAATTTTATCAAAAAAGAAATTTTGTAATTTCAAATATATATATCAACTCAATAAAAAAAGCCAGAGAAATAAAGCCGAATATTCCAAAAAATCGGAAATTTTGGAATTCCAATTAGAGATGAAATAGAGTTTTCTTTAAAAATTAAATAAATAGTAGAGCCATATTTAATCTATAAATCAATGAATTTCTAAATACTATGAATTTTGAAAATAATAAAATGATGAATTGTGCAGGAAAATTAGAATAATAAAAATTATAAAATAAGTAAGTTGATGGAGGAGATAAATATGGAATCAGTTTATAAAAGTTTAATACTTATTGAAGCTAAAAATTTAATAAATACGATTAAAGATAACAAAGAGTTTAGAATATTAGTTAAGGAGTTAGAATATTTTGTTAATTTGCAAGAGAAAAATATAACGAACGAAGTGTTAGACGAATTACAAGCATTAATGAGTAGAATAAAAAAATTGCTGGAGCTTGATAAGAAAGTAAAGGAGAAAGAAGATATTATAAAATTATATGAAGAAATATCTTTGTACTTTAAAGAACAGGAAATTAGAAAAGATGATTTAGAAAGAATAAAGAATGGTGAAATATTTAAAATTGTTGAAGAGATAGAAACTATTGGTGGAACAGAAGTAAAAGAATTAGATTTAATATTTATATCAAGACCTGGTGCAAATAAATATAAAAAGGAGCATAAAGAGGAATATAAAGGAATTTTGAAAATTATACCAATAGACAATAAAGATGAATTATTAGAGAAAATATTGAGAATAATAGAAAAAAATTATTAAAGTAAAAATATTAACTTTCAAATTATCAATCGTAGAAATAACAGCATCTGTAGTAGTTACAAAACTACATACTAGACTACTATAATGATGCGAGAGGGATGAGGGGTTTAATTTATAGTGTATTATTTTTTTAGAACACAAAGGGATAATACACTAATCTTCAGCTCAAGAGATTTCAGGGTTTAAGGTAAAAAAATAAAAAGCAACTAATTGCTTTTTTTAATATTAGGCTCAAATAAATCTTCAGCCTTAATTTTTAGAACAGAGCAAATACCCCATAATTCAAAATCTCTAACAGTTCTTTGATTATGTTCTATTTTAAATATATCAGACTGATATAATGTAATACCAAGTAGAGATAATTGGTTACTTAATTTATCTTGTGATATATTTGCTTTTTCTCTTGCTATTTTTAGTTTATTTCCTATAATATTATAAGAATTTTCAAATTTATTAAATTCCATAACGCAACTCCTTACAAACATCTTACCCCAATATTTTACAATGAATTTGATTAATAATTCATAGAATACAGTCTATTGAAAAATGCAATAATATTGTTTCCTAATTTAAAAAATATATGGCAAAGTGTTTACAAAAACTGTAAAAAGTTGTAATATAATAGAGTACAGGCTATTAAAAATAAAGATTGTAACAATAAAACATTAGGCAATATAAGATTTGTAAATATTTTATTTAAACAATTTGTTAATGCAGTGACAGCAAGAAAGGAATGATAGAATGGATGAAATTCTGAAAATTATAATTGCTGATGATAATTTAGCATTAGTAGATTTTATGAAAGCATCAATAGAAAAAGATACGAGATTCAAAGTAGTAGGAATTGCAACAAATGATAAGGAAGAAATAGACTTAATAGAAAGAGAAAAGCCCAATGTTGTTATAACAGATTTGAAAAGAAATAATGAATACACAGGAATTGATATTATAGAAAGATATAAAAATAAAGAACATAAGCCTATATTTTTTATAATATCTGCAATGGCGATGTATTATATAGAAGATATAAGAAGATTAGATATAAGATATTATTTAAACAAACCATTTGATAATGATAGACTACTTGATAAAATGAATGATATATATGAGGGAGTATATCCTAAAAGAATGATTCTAGTGCAAGATATGGAGATCAAATTTCATAGAGAAAACTTTTTCGACAGATTCTGTAATATCTTAAAAAGAAGGACAAGAATATAATTCACGCAAACTTACATTTAAAAGTGTATAGAGGTTGAAAAAAATTCATAAATAGTATATGATATATAACATATAATTCTATTTAATAATTTTAAATAAAGAGGTTATTGGATATGAAGAAAGACTATTATAATATCCCAAAAATAAATGTGTATTCAGTTTTTAATGAGTCCAAAAATATATGGGCACTCAATATTCTAAAAAGATTAGGTATACAGTTAAAAAACGATTTGTATACCGAATATGAATTTGAATGCCTACGAGTTGATGTGGCTGAATATTATGAAAATGAAGAAAAACTTCCTATGGGGGTAACAAAAGAGGATTATAGAAAATTAAGAGAGATATTAGATGATATTTACTATTAGTACATAAAATATGAGATAATGTCTAAAAAAATTAATATACATTTTGTAATAAATTAAGGATAAAAAAGATATTAGTAAATATAGTAAAAAGTTTATTAGTCTATTATAAAAATAAGGAGAAATAGAAATATGAAAAATAAAAAAATTATAATAATATGTTTGATAATGATTATATTAGCAATAGTAATTTCTTTAGGTGTTAAATTATACTTAAATAAGGATTTAGAGAATCAGAGACAAAAATTACAAGAGACACAAGAAAAATATGGATGGGTTGAAAAGGAAACTGTTGATGTTTTAGTAGCAAAATTCAATACGGAAATAGTTGATAGTAGTTCACTAAATCCAGCATCAACTGATTATTTGACTGAAGATAATAATCAGTATTGGTATGGATTAATTGATGGTATTTATTTAGTAGTTGTTCCAGAAAAATATACTGGAGATAAATCAACTGAAATTGTAGATTATACGCTTTTATATGTGGATAAAACTAGCAAATATGAATCAGATGCCATTTCATATATTAAACATTTAATTAAAGCGAATAATAGTAATATTACCGATAATGAGATCGATTCATTATTACAAGAAGCAAAAGTTAAATCTACATCTGGAGAAACAGCAAATAATGGAAAAGGTATTTTTATCGGATATATAGAAAAAAATGATTCATACCAATTTCAAGTTTTAAGATCATATAAATAATTTCGATTAGTAGGTTGTTAAATAAATAGTAATTTATGTTTTGGAGGAAATAAAATATGATTTGGAATATTATATTAGTAATTATATTAGCATTATGGATAATTATATATTTAAAGAATAAAAAGGCTATATTATCATTACCATACTTACTTATGCTTTTCTTTACACCTATTTATAACATATTAGACCAAAAAATTTTTGTTGAAATATTTGGATGTGGTTGCGTGCCATCAGCTCAAACTAATATGTTTAACATAGATTTTAATGCAAATGATTTAAGATTAATTGTATATAATATATTTGCATTTGCTTTTACTGTCTTCGGTCTATTTTTATCAAAAAATATTGAAAATAAAAAAGTTAAGGTTATATATGTTTTAACTATTTTTGTATTTAATATTCTATTAGCATTTAAAATTTGTCAATTATATATGTGGGCATAGAAGCATAACAAAAAATTACAATTTAGTGATTTGATTGAAAAATAGTAAGTTATCGCTATCATTAAGTTTTAAAAAGAAAGGTAAATTGGTGGTATTTATGAAAAAAGGATTAAAGATTATAAGTAGTGTACTAGGAATTGTAATTATTTTAGGTTTAATATTTTTTATAGTTGATTACAATAGAGTAAAAAATAATGAAAGACCAATATTTTGTATTAAAAATCCAGCAGGAACTATACTTGATGGTGGAACGGTTGAATTTTTTGGATTAGGATATAAAGTTATAGATTTTCATACCATAGCTGGATTTGATGATATAAAAATAGGTTCATGGTTTATGGAGTATAATGATTTTAATGAAGAAATACAAAAATATGAAAAAGAATTTGAAGAAGAATTAAATAAAAATAAAGAATATGTAATTAATTTATTTGAGTTAAAAGAAATATCAAGTATAACAATAGATACTTTAGCTCAATATGATAATGAAAAAGAGTTCAACGATGAAGAATCAATAGAAGAAATTTATGAGGTTTTTGCAGATAAAAAAACTCATATAGAAAGTGTAAATGATATTCCAGTTAACCCTGATATATTATATTTTGTCAAATTTAAAAATGATTCTGGAAATTATAAATCAGCTTATATTTATAAAAAAGACAATCAATATTATATTGAGCAACCTTATAATGGTATTTATCAGGTAACTGAAGATGAATATACTAGGATAGAGAAAGTTGTTAAGTAACATACAAATTATAATTTGAATGAAAGATTAGATGTAAGAGTCTAATCTTTATTTTTTTCGTAAAGTATGGTATAAATATAAGGAGTGGAAAGGATAACCAAAATGAAGAAAATAAATGTTGAAGAATTAAGAGAATTGTTTATAGAAATAAAATATGGCAATAATATAGCCTTTGAAAAACTATATAAAAACTATAAAAATTTAGTATATAAGATTGCATACAGCATATTAAAAAATTCATATGATTCTGATGATATAGTGCAAATTGTATTTGAAAAGATATATTCTATTGATAAAGATAAGTTACCCACTCGCAATGAATCTAGTTGGTTATATTCTGTTACTAAAAATGAAACAATAAATTATTTAAATAAAAAGAAAAATCATATTGAACTTGAAGAAATATATGAAATTGAAGATAATAATAATGAAATAAATGAACTAATAAATAAGGATAGTTATAATAGATTAATTGGTAAATTAAATGAAAATGAAAAAGAAATTATTTCGTTAAAAATATTATCAAATTTATCATTTAAAGAAATTGCAAAATTACTAAATAAACCAACAGGAACTATAAAATGGATATATTACAAATCAATAAATACTTTAAAATTATTATTAAGTAATTTAGCAATGTTTATTATTTCATTTATATCAAGTTGTTTTGCAATGAAAAATAGGAAAAAGCTATCTCCAAAGCTTAATGTAGATGAAAGTAATCAAACAAAAGAAGAGATAAAAGATGAAATAACAGAAGATAAAGAGCTTTTGCAAGACAATAAAAAAAGTACAATAACAAATGATAAGAGTTCTCAGATGCAAGAAAGTGTAATTGAAGAAGTACCAAATATAAGCAACAATTACTTAAGCATAAGTTTAATTGGAGTATCAACAATATTTTTTATACTAACTATAATTTTTTCAATTATTTTTACAAAACACCAACTAAAACGAAGGAAAAAATTGTCTAAAAAATAGAAAGGTTAAAAAGGTGGTATGTATGAATAAAAATATTTTCAAATGGATAATTGTAGTTATAGCTATATTAGCAATTATAATTGGAATTATGTATTTAATTGATTTTAATAGAATGAAAAACGGAGAAGAAGTTATATTTAGCACGTGGGGAACAAAATATGCACCTGTATTGGCAATAAAACAAAACAACAATGCGGTTAGTGAAAAATATCAAAAATATTCTAAAACAATAAATAATGTTCATTTAGAATTGAATATTCCAAATGAGTGGAAGTATAAAGAAGTACAAAAAAACGAAGATGAGAGTTCTTATGAGTATGCCTTAAAATTATACAAAAATATTGAAGAACAATATGCAATGCTATATATTTATAATAATCAATTTGGCGTTTGTGGTACAGGAAGAACATCAAAAAATATAACCTTAAATAACGGAAATGAAGCGACTGTCGGATATTATGATGGAAATAAAAATTGGAGCGATATTTCGTTTTATAGTATGAATAAAAATATGGCAGTTATTAATTATGGATTAATAGATAATGATGCAGAAGAAGTAATTGAATTTATAAAAACTATAAATATTGTTTATTTATCAACGGAAAATAGTAATAAAAAACCAGAAAATGTAACTATTGAAGTATTAGAAAATACAATAACAAACAAAGCAGCAGAAATATTAATTACAGATAATAATAAAAATCAATATGGCTGGGGAGTTGAATTTAGAGTACAACAAAAAATAGATGGAAAATGGAAAGAACTAGATTATATATCAGATGATTTGTCTTGGATTGAAATTGCTTATGAATTAGATAAAAATAACCAAGTAAAAATGAAAGTTGATTTTGAAAAATACTATGGAATATTAAAGAGGGGAATTTATAGAATAGTAAAACCAGTTTATGATAATGGATATATAGATTTGTATTCAAACGAGTTTGAAATTAAATAAAGTATCAAAAGTAATAATTTAGAAAGGAAAAGATATGTTAGGAATTTTTATTTTATTAATTATAGCAATGTTGCTAGTAGTTAAGTTTTGCAAGAAAACATTAAAAATTGTATTATCTATTATAATTGTTTTAATTTCATTATATTGTATTATAATATCTGTTGATATGAATAGAGTACATAGCTTTAGAGAACCTATATTTGCTACAATTAAGCAAGAGGATGATTTGACTATGAAAACAAAAATATATCAAGGTTTAGGTTATGAGGTCAAAATGGTTAAAGATGTAACAAAGGATAAAATAATAAAAATAGAAATGTATATGTTTGATAAAGTAATTGCAGGAGTTGTAGAGTAAAAAGCTATACAATTATATTTTGAAAGTAAAACAAAAGTACAGCTCAAGGTATTGAACTGTACTTTTTTACAAATTATTTCTATTTATATATTCTAGCATTAGCTCAATGAATTGTTTAGGACTAATTCTATTGGTTAGATCGTGATACGGAAAAAATGTATTTAAATGTTCTCTCTTAACATATTTGCTCATAGTTTTCAAAGAGCTTTCAATACTCCATTGGATATTTTTTTCAGATACATTATACTTATGAGACAAAATAACACAGAGACACTTAAAGTTATCTAATAAATTTTCATTATCGTAGCAAAGAGTTATTGCATCCAACAAATACAAGCCACCTTTTGAAAAATGATTTAAATGTAATTTTGAAAATACCATTTTTATATCATTTATATTTAAAACAGGTTTACTATTAAATTTTGCAACATCATATATTTCTTGTATTAGAAAATCAAAATTTACAGGTTTAGGAATCAAGTTATATATTTTTTTTAATTCTCTAAATTTAATTTGTTCTTGTGCTTTCCCTGATACAATTAAAATATTTCTCTTTTCATTTTCTTCTGGCAATGCGGATAAATTGTTAGCAACATCTGCACCACTCATTTTAGGCATTTCTAAGTCTAGCAATAATACATCAGGTTTATTTATTAAATAGGAATTATAAGCTTCCTCACCATCCATAGCTATACCACAAAGGGCGATATCTTTTTCTTTTGTAAGAATTGTTGAACAAGATGTAATCCAATCTGCATTATCATCAGCGATCATAACTCTAACCATATAAGATATCCTCCAATTTTAATTGCCTAAATTATATCACGAAAACGCCTGAAATTCAATAAAATCAACAATATTTATGCCAAAAAGTCAGTTAAAAAAAGTAAGATTATGGAAACTTTATACCGATTTTTTCCGATTTAATCCAATATGCACCAATTATTCGATAAAATACCTTAAAAAATGATAGTATTCCCATAGGACAATAGTCCGAAATAAGGGAAGTATTACCTATGATATGAATAACAAACATAAGATAATATTTATAAATACTATATTTCAGACTATTGTGTATTAGGAGGATTTTATTTATGGATGGATAAAAATTTTATTAATTAAATAATTAACAATGGAATATAACTTCCTTTGTTTTGGACATTGTTCAATTTTTATGATTGGAGAATGTTTATGGAAAGGAAGAATTATTTAATAGAAGGATTATCAAAAGATGAAACAGCATATTTAAAAAGTATTATTGTAAATACAAGAAAGAGGTATATAAAGGATAACTATAGCTATATCAATAATCAATGTGTGAGTATGGAAGAAGTAGAAGAAATTGAGGGAGAATCTGTGCTTGATTTAATTATTAATAAATGTGAAGATGAGATTAAGTCTGCTGTTGAGTTTGAAAAAGTTATTTCTGATAGTAAATTGTATTATGCAATAAAAGCATTGTCTTTGAGAGAGAAGATGGTGCTTTTTTCTTTGTATAAGGAAAATAAGAGTATTAATATGATTGCAATGGAAATGAATTTAGAAAGAACTACTATATGGAGAATTAAGGCAATAGCACTAGACAAAATAATGAAATATCTTATAGGAGGAAAGAGAGATGTTTAATGATTTTAGTTTATCAGATGAGGAAATTCTAAAGATAATAGAAGAGTACAAGCCTTTAATATTAAGTAGATCAAAGATAAATTTTAAGTTTGATGAAGACCTATACCAAGAAATAATGATTGTTATATTTAAAAAACTTTCAGAAAATCGAAAAAAATAAAAAAATTTTCAAAATTTGCAACATCGACAAAAATTTTTGACTTCATATGGGTAGATAAAAAAAGGAGGTGTACAATATGGAGTCAAAAACACAAGAACTTATGGACATCGATTCAGCAATTGCTTATGCTCAATTAGCAGTACATACTTTGCAGAATAGTGCAACAGAGGTAAATGCAAAAGAACTGCGAAGTGAAATTAAAATGTTGCATTTAAAGTTTGGAACATCAGAAGTCAAGAGATTGGCAAATATTATTGTAAAGGGGAAAAAATAATGTGCTATGCAATTCTAATTATTTTACTAATTATCTCCTTTACAATAATAGAGTATTTAACACATAGAAGAAAAAGGAAATATAAAAAAGTAAAACCTTTAAGTAAAATGAGTAAAAAAGAATTCAAAAAAGCTATGAAAGATTTAGAAATTAAGTAGAGTTATATTTTAGCTCTATTAGTTTCTTCATATTCAAAAATTGTTAGTAAAAAGTTAAGTAAGGAAATTTTAGAGTGTATGGATAAAAATAAAGATATAATTATAAGAATGTATTTCATAGAAAAATTAAGACCAATTGATATTTCTAAAAAACTTGCAATATCAAAAAGTGCAGTTACTCAAGTTTTACAAAAAGATAATAGATATTTAAAGGAAAAAGAAATAAGAAAACAAATAAACAGAAAAAAGAATATTGAATATACAAAACAATATATAACAACTACAAGAAAAAATAAGAGTATAGATGTGGACTATGCAATATTAAAACAAGCTCACGAACAGGCAAGTAGAGAATTGTCTGGTGGAAGAAAACCAATAAGTAATAGAGCTTTTAGAGATTGGAATCCATCAATTTATAAATATAATGAAAAAAGTAAAAGTTATGTATTAAGAAAAGGAATTAATGTTGGAGCAGATGTTCCAAAACGAATAAATTGGAAATAAGGTGGAGATAAAAATGCCAAACAAAATAATAAATCTAAAAATAAAAAACGAATATATTATTGGAACTATTGAATTACAAGCATTGAAGAAATTATTTAAAAATAATCTAATTACGGAAGAGAAATATAAATTGCTGAAAGAAAAAATTATAAAAGAATATCATATTTTAGTATGAAATGATTTGAGAAAGAATTAAAAGAGAGTTATAATACAAACTGGAAAGACACAGTTGGATTGGAGGAACCGTTGCAAGTAAAAGTAATAAAAAAGGTCGATGGTAGAATCGATAGAAAAACTGGGAATGTCTATAACGAAAGATTGAGAGTATGTGCATATTGTAGAGTAAGTACAGATTCAGAAGAACAAAAAAATAGTTATGATTCTCAATTAAAATATTACAAAGAGAAGATTACAACTAATTCAAACTGGTCATTTGCAGGAATTTATGCAGATGAGGCTATAAGTGGTACACTTGATTATAAAAGAGATGACTTTATGAGAATGATAACAGATGCATTAGAGGGGAAATTTGACCTAATAATGACAAAATCAATTTCTCGTTTTGCAAGAAATACTGTAGATACATTAAAGTATGTCAGAAAGTTAAAAGAAAAGAACATTGCAATAATTTTTGAAGAAGAAAATATAAATACATTAGAAATGGCAGGAGAACTTCTTTTAACTATATTAAGCTCTATAGCACAACAGGAAAGTGAAAATATTTCAACTCATGTTAAGTTGGGATTAAAAATGAAAATGGAAAGGGGTGAACTAGTAGGATTTAATAATTGTCTAGGTTACAGATATGACTATAAAACAAATACGATGTCTATTAACGAAGAAGAAGCAGAAATTGTGAAATATGTATTTAGAAGATATTGTGAGGGAGCAGGATCTACAGTTATTGCTAGAGAATTAGCAGAACTCGGACATAAAAGCCCAAAAGGTGAAGATGCTTGGGCAGAATCTACAGTTAGAGGAATTATAAAAAATGAAAAATATATTGGAAATGTTCTAATGGGAAAAACTTATACGATAGATCCAATATCACATAAAAGAGTTACTAATATGGGAGAAGAGGACAAGTATTATATAGAAGAACATCACGAGCCCATAATACCTTTGGAGGTTTATGAAAAAGCTCAATACATTTTAAACTCAAGAAGAGTGTCTAGAGAAACAGGCAGAAAAGGAAGTAATTATAGTAGAATGTATCCTTTTAGTAGTATGCTATATTGTGGATTTTGTGGGGAACATTATGTTAGAAAAAATTTATACCCACATACAAATTATTCACATAGAGCTTGGCAATGTATGAAATATGTAAAAAAAGGCAAAAAGTTTTGTCCTGATTCAAAAATACTAAAAGAGGAAATAATAGAAAACTGTTTTGTAGAAGCATACAGAATATTAACTAATGACAATAAAGAAATCATCAAAAATTTTATTGATAAAATTGACGATATACTAGAACAAAATAATGCCAAAAGTATAATTGAAAAATTAGAACTAGAAAAACAAAATTTAGAAGATAAACAAAATAAATTGCTAAATTTAGTTTTAGATGGTACAATAGATAAGGAAATGTATGCATCAAGAAAAGATGAACTAAATAAAAAAATTAAGAAAATAGATAAACAGCAAGAAGAATTATCGAGAGAAGTAGAAGATGATGCAATAATGAATTCTGGTAGAAATAAGATAAAAGCCTTTTTTGAAAAAGAGGATTTAAGACTTGAAGAATTCGATGAGGAAATATTTGAAACACTTGTACATAAAGCCATAATAGGAGAAGTAAAAGATAATGGAGAAAAAAATCCGTATGTAATTAACTTTGTATTTAAAAGTGGTTTTGAATATGATAAAATAAAGACAAAAACTGATAGTTTAATTTCTAGTGAAGAGGTACTTATTTTACAATTTGATAGTTTTCAGAATTTTGTTTCATTTGAGAAACAGCCTGATGGAAGTTTACAGAAAAAATTAAAAACTAAGATAAAAGTTAAAGTGACATTAAATAACTAATTACCTGTTAACAAGCAACAAACAGGTAAAAAACTACCTTTCAACAGTTGAGCTTCTGCACACGTTGAGTGTGTCGCGGTGCTTAACCTGAAATAACTTTGAAATTATTGTTACTGTAAGATTTTATGTTTTAAATGTTAGAAAATTAATTTTCTATATCTAACTAAAATCTAACCAAAGTCAAATTTAAAAATTAGATATTAGTAAAATTTTTAAAATCTAGTTTAGAAAAATGCTAAGCTAGATTTTTAAATTCTCAAAACTAAAAGCAGAAGAAATAGCTTCAGCAGATAGTAGCTTAGAATTTATATCTAAATGAGTATATACATTAGCAGTTGTAGAAAAATCTGAATGACCAAGCCATTCCTGAATAGCTTTCATAGACACATTTCTTGATAACAATAAACTAGCACAAGAATGTCTTAAATCGTGAAAACGAATATGTCTTAAATTGCTATTTTTTAATAATAAAGGAAAATGTCTTGTAACATAATCAGGTTTAATTATAGAGCCGTCAGGATTTAAACATACATATTCTTCATAATTGGTATTATAGCTTTTCCTGAATTTTCTTTTATAATATTTTTGTTGATTTTTAGCATTTTCTAGAGCAACTATAATCTCATCAGTTAACGGCAAAGTTCTATGACTAGCATTCGTTTTAGTTCTATCTTTTCCTAAAATTTTATATTTGCCTTTTACCTTGATTTCTACAATAGTATGTTTAATAGTTATTGTTTTATTTTCAAAATCAATAGCAGACCATTTTAAGCCTAAAACTTCACTTCTTCTTAAACCATAAAATGCAGCTAGTAAAATTACTAAGTGGAGTGGATCATTTTTAGATTTTTCAAAAAGTGTATTCAACTCATTTTCAGAGTAAAATGAACCAACAAAAATATTTTTCTTAGGTCTTTTTACTTTGTCAGCAGGATTATTGACAATTAAATCATTTTTAAAAGCATAATCAAGTGATTTTCTGATAATTGCATGATAACGAATAACAGTAGTAGGTTTTAGCCCATCAGCTAACAAAATATCATAAAAGTTTTGAATATATATAGGCTCTAATCCTAGTAATTTAACTGGATTTAAAGCAAAATAAGTCTTAATCCTAGAATTAATCATTTGTAAATGCGATGTATAAGTGGTTAATTCAAGATTACTTTTTACTTTCTCAATCCATAATTTTAGGTAGTCAAAATAAAGAATATTTTCATCATAATAATTACGAGAATCCATTATATGCAATTTTTCTCTAAATAACATATACTTCTTTGCTTGTTCGTCATTTTCTTTTTTTATTCGTTTTTGTAAATTAAAAGATTTTGCAAATTGTTCTCTATATTCTTCTGCTTTCTGCAAAGCCAATCGTTTATTACCACGAGCCACTTTAATCCCAGTTGATATCCATTTTTGTTTTCTTTTATTATTATCATCTTTATAATTAATTACTGCTTGATATATATTTTTTTTTTCGTGTAAGCTAACAGTTATATTTTGTTTTCGTAGGTTTTCTGTTATACTTTCCATATGTACTCCTTTCGTTCATAACAGAATTGAATTTACCTACTATTTATAATATTGGAATTATAATAGCATAGATTTAATCAAAAATCTAGTTATGAGCAATTTTTTCAGTGAGATATAAAATTACATCAGCTTTTGTAATTTTGTACTGTCGACCAATTTTAATGGACTTTATAATATTGTTTTGTAATAGATGATAAGCTAACTTTTTACTAATACCACCTAACATTGTTTGTAATTGTCTAACATTTACAACATCAGGATAATCTTTAAACATAGATTTATAATATCTTTGAGAATTGCTTTTCATAAGATACCTCCAACAAGTAAAGTATGATTATAAAAAAAGTATAACAATTTAGATTTTAAAAGTATACTGCAGAATTTTGCAACGTTTTTGCAAAAAATTATGTTAAATAAAAAAAGTTTAGTTTAGTCTAGTTTAGTTTTTTCGTTCTTTTTCTAATTCTATATCTAGTTCTAACTCTTTCTCTCCGTTACCAATCCGTTACTTATGCGTTACAATGTAACACTAAATCTTCTAATCCAGTAATAGCAATACTTTTAAAATTATAAAAATTCTATTTGCGTTACTATTTTGTTACAATGTAACGTTTGGAAAAATTTAAAAATATAGACAATATAACGTTATGAAAAAATAAAAAAAGTACAAATTATGTTACAAGTAACACGGAAAATATATTGTAAAATAGTAACAAAAGTAGTATAATTTAAACACATTATAAGAAAAGAGGTAAATTATTGAATAAAGAAGATGTAATCAAAAACAAAAATGAAGCAATAAAAATGATGACAGATTATTTGGATAATTGTTTAGCGATAGATGATAATTCTAATATAAAGAAAGTTAATTTAATTTCATATTGGCAAAAAGATTATATAAATTATATTAAAGGTGAAAAAGATTTTAATCCTATAAATTTAAAGACATATGAAAGAGGAGATATAGTTAAAGTTAATTTGGGCTTTAATATTGGAAGTGAATTAGGTGGATTACATTATTGTGTTGTAATAGATAAGAAAAATAATAGAAATTCTCCAGTAGTTACAGTAATTCCTTTATCATCTCAAAAGACAGACAAAATTAATAAAAATTCTATTATGTTGGGAAATGATATTTATAATAAGTTAGTAGAAAAGTCGAATAAATTATTAGCAGATAGTAAAATGGAAATAGAAGAAAATAAAAATCAATTACTAATAGAAACTAAAAAAATGACAGAAAATAATGCAACATCAGATGAGATTTATTTAAAAACTACTGAATTAAACAATAATATAACAGAAGCATATAAAAAATTAGAGTTAGCTGAAAAAATAAATAAAGAAGTTCAAAAAATGAAATATGGAAGTATTGCTATAATAAATCAAATTAGAGTAATTAGTAAGCAAAGAATTTATGATCCAAAAAAAGAATCTGATATATTATCAGGAATAAAATTATCTAATGAAAATTTGGATTTAATAGATGACAAGATGAAAAAAATGTTTATAAAAAATTGAGTATTTTTCTTGACTAAAGTGCATAATATATATTATAATGTATTTAGAAATACATTTGCCGTGTAATATATTTTATATTGTGTACCGGCACGAAAGAATACACGTTCCTCGTATAAAAGTACGAGGAATTTCTAATTTTATGAATAAGAAAAGTCTAATCAATAATTTTTTAGTTATTGATTTATTTTTGCCCTATAAATTTTGTCAAAATTTATAGGGCAGGATAAGGAAAGCAGAGCATTTCCTAAAAACATATAGAAAGACAAGCTTTCTAATTATCTGTAAGAATTATTTATATGCAGATAAAATGCAGAGTGCGTACACTTCGGTGTATTTTCTGTATAGAAATGTATGAGAAAAAGTCTGAAATGATTGATTTTTAACGATTGAAAAACAGGTAAGATTATGGTATACTGTAAATCAATATAAAAATTGGAGGAAATTATGGAATATTTAGATATATTAGATAAAAACGGAAAAAAAACAGGAGAAAAAAAAGCCAAGAAAAGAAGTTCATAGCAAAGGATATTGGCATAAGGGTGTTCATATATGGATAATAAATTCAAATAGGGAATTACTAGTTCAAAGAAGAAGTAGTAATAAAGATGTATATCCGAATAAATTATACATATCAGTTGCAGGACACCCCATTAGCGGGGAAAATGAAATTGATAGTATAAAAAGAGAGTTTGAAGAAGAAATAGGTATCGATTTAGATACTAAAAAGTTAGAATATTTATTTACATTTTCACAAGAAGTGGTAGAAAATGACGGAAAATTTTTAGATAATCAATTTTATGATGTATATTTAATTGAAATGGATTTGGACATAAGTTCTCTAAAACTACAAGAGGAAGAAGTAAGTGAAGTAAAGAATATATATTATAAAGATTTTGAAACGATGATAAATAACAAGGATAAAGATATAGTTAATCATCCAGAGGAATGGAAAAGATTATTTAAAATTTTGCACCAAAGATATGATAATAAAAAATAAATCAATAGAAAGTAGAAAAAGGTTGATATAAGATGATAATAATATATGATTTTGATGGTACGTTAACTCCGTATTCATTACCACAATATAAAATACTAAAGCAATGTGGCTATACAGATGAATCTTTGATGAATAGAGTTAATGAAGAAATGAATAAAAAAATAGATGGAAGTTTTTATGATGCTTATTATAAATGTTACCAAAAAATCTTAGCTGAAAACGAAATTGCAATGACTAGAGATAATGTTTGTATAGGAGCAAAAAGTATTGAATTTAATAATGGAGTTGAAGAATATTTTGATAAGTTTCAAAACTCAAAAACAGGGATTAAGCACTATATTATTACTTCTGGTATAAAAGATTATGTAGATGAAACAAAAATTAGAAAATATGTAGATGATGTTTATGGTGTTACATTTAAATACAAAAATGAAGTGATGAAAGATATAGATGTATTAGTTACTGATGAAAAGAAAGTTGATATTATAAAAAGTATTCAAAATAAAAATAATCAAATGGGACAAATTATGTACTTTGGAGATGGAATGACAGATAAATTTGCTTTTGAATATATACATAGTATAGGTGGGAAAAATGTGTTTATTATCTCAAATAATAAATCAATAGAAAATTTTAAAACATTAAATTCAAATGGAATTATTGATGAATGTTTTGAGGCTGATTTTGCCAATGACTCAAAGATTAATAAATACATTCAAACACAAATTTTCAAGGAAAAAAATAAATAATCAAAAATTGGTGTTAAAAATATTATCTATTCAAGATTAATATTATAAATAGTAGATAGTCTGTTACTAAAAATATCTAACTAAAATCTAACCAAAGTAAAAATAATTTACAAAATAGCCTAAAATTTTAGAAATATTTATACTACTAAAATTTATCAAAAAATGTAAAAAATCATTACAATTTCAAGGCTTTAAAGTTACTTAATGTATTACAAAAAATCTTAAAGAGTTTTTACATAAAAACATGTGGAGTGTTGTGCGTTGCTATGTCTTAAGTAATCTTTGAAAGCGTTGATAACACTCACTTTTTTAAAAATAAAGTTTTTGAAAAAATAATAAAAATTTATAAAAAATAGTAAAAAATTAAAAAAAATAAAGGTCTTAAATCACAAGGTGGTATGTGGTGGCTAGGTCAAAAAATATAAAAAAACTGTTTCTTTCTAAAGAGCAAAGTGCATTTGATGTACTTTGTTTTTTTGAAATATATGCTGATGTTTAAAATTAAAATTTAATGGTATTATAGCATATAAATTTACATAAATCGACAAAATAGACATAAATTTACAATAATTTCTTGAAATTTATATAAAAATGAAATATAATATAAAAATTAGAAAGGTAGATTAAAATTTATGAAGAGATTTAAACAAAGTGAAACAGATGAATTAGCTGAAATACTAAAAAATGATGGCGTAATAAGTGTACCTACAGATACAGTTTATGGGGTATGTGCTCGCATAAAATCAAAAAATGCGTATAACAATTTGGTAATTGCAAAGAATCGTCCAATTACAAAACCATTTCCTGTCATGTGCGCAAATGAAGAACAAATAAAAAGTGTTGCAATAGTAGATGAAAAGGCTGAAAAAATAATAAGAAATTTTATGCCAGGACCTATTACTTTAGTTTTGAAGAAAAAACCAGAAGTACCAGCTTATGTGAATAATGGTCTTGAAACTATTGCTGTTAGAATGGCTACATCAAAAGCACTGGAGGATTTAATAAAAAAAACAGAAAGTCCAATATTTATGAGTAGTGCGAATAAAAGTGGAGAACCAACATGTATCAATTTAGATGAAATAGAAAAATCATGTCCTACCATAGATGGAATGATGGAAGGGAAAGTTTTTTATTCAATGGGAAGTACGATTGTAGATTGTACATCTAAAAAAATTAAAATTTTGAGAAAAGGCCCAATTTCGTTTGAACTGATTAAAAAAGTTATAGATGAAATGTAAAGCGACAAATTACAATTGCACTAAACTGCTGTCGCAGTAGTCGTTAAAGTTAGTATAGCACTAAATATAAAAATTTGCTACCAGTTGAAGTATAAAAAGTTTGTAACTATTGAAATATCAAGAAAAACTCTTTAAAATAAATATTAGGTGGATTATGTCTACAAATATTTATTGAAAGGAGTTTTTTTATGTGTAATGAAGAAATAATAAAGCACATGAAAGAAGATATGACATTTAGAGGTTTATCAGAAAGAACACAGAAATCATATATCTGGAGAGTTGGTAGATATATGGAATTTCACAAAGGAAAAGATATTGAAAAACTAGCAGAAGATGATATTAGAAATTTTCTAAAATATTTAGTAGAAGAATGTAAAAACAAAAGACGAGATGTAAATACATACAATAGTGCAATACGATTTATGTATGGTACAACTTTAAATAAAGTATTGAATTTAAAAAGAATACCATTGTTTAAAATACAAAAGAATAAACCAGAAATGTTTACAAAAGAAGAATTAAAAAGATTTTTTGAAGCATGTGATGATGGATTTTACTATTCTTTATTGTACAAAGCAATGTTTATGACTGTATATGGAGGTGGACTTAGATTATCGGAATTATGCAATTTGAAAATAAAAGATATTGATAGTAAAAATATGAGAATATTAGTACAAGAAGGAAAAGGCAATAAATATAGATATACTCTATTATCTCAGAAAAACCTTGAAATATTAAGAGAATATTTTAAAGTATATAGACCAAAACACCCAGAAGGATACTTATTTGTATCTCCGATGACTCATGCTAAATATGGTCTATCAGGACCAGAGATTGCTTTTCGAAGAATACGAAAAAAAGCTGGTATAATGAGAAAAGTAACGGTTCATCGGATTACGCCATAATTTTGCTACTGATTTACTTGAATCAGGATTGGATATTCTGCATCTACAAAAATTACTTGGACATTCAGGAATAAGGTCAACAATGGAATATTTACATCTTGCAAATGTTGAAAAAGATATTGTAAGTCCATTAGACAGACTATATAGGTCAGGTGATGAAAATGCCTGAATTACAAAATATATTAGAACAATATGGAAAACAATATAAAGAAAAACATAATGTACCAATATATGTAAAGAAAACATTAAATGCGATAGAAAAATGTAGAACAGCAGAATTAGGATCACACGAAGATATATGTGACCATTGTGGGCATAAGAAAATCAGTTACAATTCTTGTAGAAACAGGCATTGTCCAAAGTGTCAGGCTTCTGCAAAAGAAAAATGGATATATAATCAAAAGTTTAATGTTTTAAATGTACAATATTTTCATGTAGTATTTACCATACCAGATATATTAAATAAAGTTGTATATTACAATCAAACAAAAATGTATAATATAATGTTTAGAGCTGTATCAGGAACATTACAAGAACTAGCAAATGATAAAAAATATTTAGGAGCTCAAATAGGATTTACGACTATACTTCATACTTGGGGACAAAATTTAAAAGACCACCCACATATACGTTGTATTGTGCCAGCTGGAGGACTTGATAATTTGGAAAAATGGAGAAATAGTAAAAAGAAATTCTTCATACCAGTAAAAGTATTATCTAAGGTATTTAGAGGAAAATTGATATACTACATGAAACAAGAAAAACTTGATTTTTACAAGGAAATTGAAGAATTAAAAATAAGTCAAGAATTTGATAAATTCATATCATCATTGTATTCTAAAGCTTGGATTGTATATTGTAAACCACCATTTAAAAATGCAAATAGTGTAATAGAATATTTAGGAAGATATACTCATAGAGTAGCAATTTCAAATAGCAGAATATTAAATATAGATAATGGGAAAGTAACTTTTAAATGGCGAGATTATAGAGATAAAAATAAGATGAAAACAATGGTATTAGATGCAGAGGAATTTATTAGAAGGTTCATATTACATATATTACCACCTAGATTTATGAAGATACGACATTTTGGATTATTGGGAAATAGAAATAAGACAAAAAAATTAACACTTTGTAAATCTCTCACAAATACAAAAGTGTTAACTAAAGAAAATATTTCCCCTCTCGAAATACTAAAGAAAGTATCTGGAAAAGATTTTAATTTATGTCCGATTTGTGGAATTGGACATTTAATAAGACCTAGTCCAGCATAATAATTTACAATTTCATACCCTCTCAAAAATTGCCTCTTTATTGGGGAGGGGGTCTCTATGTCTATTTTACTAAAATTTTATAGAAATTTCAACTTAAAAATTGATATATTTAGGAAAGTATAGTAAAATATGAAAAAACGATAAGAGTTAGGAATTAAAAAGTCCATAGTAAATTATTATAAAACGAGGAGGAAAGAGATGAAAATATATATTTCACATTCAAGCAAATATGATTATATGAGCAAAATTTATAATCCTATTAAAAATTCTAATTTAATCAAATCGAATACATTCTTTTTACCACATGAAGACAAAAATAAAATAGTAAATACAAAAGATATTATTTCTAATTACGATTTAGTAATTGCAGAAGTATCATTACCAGCTACAGGGCAAGGTATAGAGTTAGGTTGGGCAGATTATGCTAAAACCCCTATCTTATGTATATATGAAAAAGGAGCGAAAATAAGTTCATCATTAAAATTTATTACAAATCATTTTATTGAATATGAAGACATTAATGATATGGTAAACAAGATAAGTAATTTTATTGAAAAATGAAATAAAAACAAGAATTTAAAAACTCCATAAAAAGTCCGCAGTTTGTGCAATTAAACTAAACGATGTAAGTTTTATCTGCCAAGAACTTCTAGTGGAGTTTTTTTCTGAAACTTACATCGTTTAATTTCTTATTCATTTTATAGCAGATAATTAGTTGATAATTATCTGCTTTTATGATAGGAAAGGCTATTATTCCAAGAACCGAAGGTATGAAAGAATATATAGATTATTTTAAGTTTATTCTACTACTGGAGGAATAAAATTCTCAATGGCATTTCTTAATTTTGGATGATGAATCACAAAATGAATAGAAGGACTTTTGTTTTTAGAAATCATAACCCAATGCTCTTCCAAAATTAAAATTTGAATATTTTTAAATATATAATGATTATTAAAAGTTAATTTATAATTAGTGTTATTTTCAGAATATTCTTTCGTTAATTTCAAATGTTCTAAATAATCTTCATAAGTATAATAAATTTCAGTCTCAAAAAAGCTATCAGCAAGAAAAAGTGAAAGAGGAGATTTTATAAATTCTTCTTTAGAAATTTCTACTATTTCATCTTCAAATATATCTGTTTGTAATGTATTATCAATAATTTCCTTTTGTTCCTGTATTGAGAACTGTATATTTTTAATATCTTCATTAGAAACCTTATTTCGTTTTAAAATTTTCATAAGCAATTCATCAGATATTGTATGAATAGGCAAAGAAGATAATATTCTTCTACGATTTCCCCTTACATTAATACTAGCTGTTATAAAAGAGCTATATAAATTTTTATTTTCCTTTTTATAAATTTCCATAAGAGGAGTAGCTTTATTTAATAAAATTTTCGATTTTGTTTTATAATATGAAATGTCATTTTTATTAGTAGTTAAAGTATATTTACCCTTATTATGATATCCGTTAATACATTCTCCAAAAAGTGCAACTGTACCAGATACATAATTGAAATGGCAATATATATTATCTTGTAATCCTTTAAAATAGTATGGAGAAACTTGTCCAGTCATATAGATTGGAATCCAACTTTCTAATCCTAACATCATTTCATTAAAAGGTCTATCAAGATTATGAATAATATTTAAGTGAAACCCTTTTTTTAAAGTCATTGCAATAGCAAACATCCACTTTTTGCCAAATTCTACATCTTGTGCCATATCCTCCATGGGCATATCACTACACATAAAAATAGGTTCACTATTTTTAGATAAAACAGTAGCTTTAAAAAAGTCTAATTCACCCTTTTTCATTTCTTCTATGCCATAATATGTTTTAGATATAGTCTTATAAAAAGGGACAAAAGGAACTTTCATTTCATCAAAATGTATAGCTTTTATATACTCATTTAAATCAAATTTATCTAAATTTGTTAGAAAATCATCTATATAGTTATGAGAAGGAGTAGAATTAGTAGTAAACCAATTAAATAGCTTATTAAAATAGTTAAGATCATTTTCTAACTCCTCTAAAGAAGAATTTATAAGAAGTGCAACTGCTTTTTTATCATCATCAGATGTATACTTTTTCATAATAAAATTACATACAGTCGTAGCAAAATCTTTAGGATGTGATGGGTTACCATTACCAGTACGAATTCTAGAAAGAAATGAGGCATCATAACTACTTAAGCGAGATAATTCAGCAACATTAATATTTAGAGTTGTAACAAGATTATTAAAATTTTTACTTAACTGTTCAAAGTCAATAGAAATATCATTTAAAGTATCAGATAAAGCAGTATAAATTTCTTCTTTAGTTATATTCATTTCTTTTGTGACAGAAAGCTTATATAAACCATCTGTAAGTTGTTCTAATTGTTTACTTTTTAAACTTGGAGTTCTTTCTCCTCTGCGATAACGACTAATAACAGAAGATGTTAATCCAGAAAAAATTACAAGGTCTTTAGAAGAACACTCAATTTGTTTTATATATTTATTTAATTGTTCACTAAAAGTCATAAAAAAACCTCCATATCAATAATTCAGATTTATTATACTATATCATAAAAGCATATAAAAAACAATCGCCAAATTGTCATTGAAATTTTGGCAAAAAACAAAGACATAGAATTGTAATATGTTAAAATAGAAATGAAAATATTGGAGGAAGGAGGAAAGGAATGAGAAAAGTTAAAATTCTATCAATTTTATTGATGATTTGTTTATTGGTTAGCATACTATTCCAAACAGCTATAAACAAAGTATATGCAGAAAGCAAAAATGAAGTAACATTAAATTTTGAAGGTGGGATTATTCACGATGGTTATGTAGAATATAGCAAGAAAGCAAAATTACAATTATTCAAGGGCGAGGATTTAGTTGTTAATATTTCAAATAATATGGTAATTGATTTAAACGAAGCAGATTATGAATTTGTAATACAAGAAATCCCAGCAGAAGATACTGGAAGTGTGGTAGGACCTGCACCAGTAAAATTAAATATTAATGATTGGTATTATGCTACAACAACACTTAATTCTAAAGTTATATTTAAATTAGAATCAAGTAAATTTAGTGGAACATTAGATGTTAAACTTGTAAGAACAAGAACTGTCGTTAACACAACAGTTAAAAATGTTTATAATGATATATCATCAAAAGGTGTAATTGATTTAACTGGTGGGCAAGAATATGTGATTGATTTTTCTAAAGATGATGAACTTACAAATGGGTTAAAATCATTTGCAGATTTAGATAAAACACTATATTACAAAAGAGACAATGAAGGTCTATTAGCAACAGACAATGAAAGTGAAGCTGTTATAAAGATAGTAGGAAATAAATCAGAAAATAAAGCAATATTAACTGCAGTAAATGTTGGAACTAAAAAAAGTGAAGGTTTTAAAGGATTTCATACTAAATATACAGGTTCGGCATTGAATTATGATGGCACTGATGGTGGCATCATAAATGAAACAAGAACTGATTATTATACTAGATGTACTTATGAATTTACATTCCAATATGTAAAAGAAGAAGTTAGTCCTAAAGAATATAAGTTTACTGAAGGTGCAAATCAAACATATACAATTGATGAATCAAAAAATGCAACATTTAGAATAGATGCAGACTATAGCCTATTTACAAACAAAGTATATGTAGACAATAAATTAGTAGATTCTACAAATTATGACTCAAAATCAGGAAGTACAGTTATTACTTTAAAAGATGAATACTTAAAAACATTATCTGTTGGAGAACATACATTAAAGGTTGCTTTTTCAGATAATGGAGAAGCTATAACAAAATTCACAATAAAAGAAAAACAACAAGGCACAAATATAGAAGATAATGAAAATACAAAGAATGAAGAAAACCAAGAAAATAACAATTTACCAAACAATGATGTTAAAAAAGACAATACAATTACAAATACAAATCCAAAAACAGGTGATAATGTTATAGTGTACATTGTATTGTTTATAATTGCTATATTAGGAATTATTACATTAGTAATAGTTAATATAAAAAAAGGTAAAAAATTAAGAAAACATTAAGGAGGAGTAAAATGAAAAAAAGTAGAATATTTATTATAATTATGTTAATGCTCTTGGTTGCAATGTGCATTGCACCAATAACAGTATTTGCAACAACAGAAATTGGTAAAGTAGAAATTAATGCTGTAAAATTTAATTATAAGGCAGGAGATAAACCAGAATCTTATGCTATAAGAAGTGGTGACACTGCATATTACTATGATATAGAATACGAATATTGGGAGGAGATGGAAACTGCTGAAAATGGAGAACTTGTTCCAATTAAGTTTTGGTATTCTGATGATGATAAAAATAACGCTTTAGCACAAGACAAAAAAATAACTACTTTTGAAGAAGGAAAGAGTTATATGTATACTATATCTTTGAAGGCAAGAGACGGATATACATTTGCTGATAATACAGAAGTTTATGTAAATGGTGAAAAAGTAAATACAATGAGTGTTGGACAAGATAAAAAGTCAATATTTGTTCCAGCGATAAAGACAATAAAACCAACTAAACCTGTACAAAAACAAGAAATTGATGTTGTTGAGATTAATAATGTAACCTTAAAATTCAATGACGGTGATAAACCAGTATTTACTGGAACAATTTCAGATAATAGATATAAGTTTGTATTTGAATTATGGAGAACTAATGATGCTGGAATAACTTCAGTAGATTGGTTTAATGATGCAGATCACATTGATTACTTAGGAGGAAAACTAATAACAGCATTTGATAAAGACAAAACATATACTTATGAATTAGCTTTAGTAACTACAGCTGAAGGTGGAGAAAAGTGGTTTTTTGGACAAAATACCAAATTAAAAATTAATGGACAAGAAGTTGGATATGTATGTGGAAGTTCTTATGATGAACAGTCATTTAGTGTTACAACCAAAATAACAATAACTCCTACACCTACAAAACCTGAACAACCTGTTAAAGAAACTGTAAAGGAAATTCAAAGCACAGGAGAAGCAAAAGCAAAAATTGAATTTGCAAATGAAGTTAGCAAAAACCTTAAATTAGACATTAAACCTGTAGAAGTAAAAAAAGAATTAACAGATAAAAATGTTAAATATGTAGTAGATATAAATGTATTAGAAAATGGTGAGGTTGTTAAAATTAGTGATACTAAAATGAAAATAAGAATTGCATTACCAGAAGACTTAAAAGGATTTAGCAAATATGAAGTAGTATATATTTCAAATGATGAAATAAAAGAAACAATACCGGCAACAGTAGAAGATGGATATATAGTGTTTGAAACATCACATTTAAGTCAATATGGAATTATTGCAACAAATATTGAAGAAGAAAATAATACAAAAACAACCAGTATTTCAAAAAATGAAACAAATAATCCAAAAACAGGAGATAATATTACAACAAGTGTAATGCTATTTATAACTTCTGTAGCAACTATTGGAACATTAATAGTAGTAAACAGAAAAAAATAAGAAAATAACCAACAATAATATATTTGATATTATTTATGTATTAATAAAATAATAAGAGAATAACGACTAATGCAAATAAAAGCTTTAAAATACTAGCTATAAAAGGCTAGTATTTTATTTTGTATGACAATATAGAAAAAAAGAATTTGTTAAAACTAAAAAATAAGTATCAAGATATATTAGGACAAAATCTTTCTATACTGCAACAATATTTAAACAGAGAAAATATAAGCCAAGTTTTATATTTCAACAATTCTAGAGTTTTCGATAAATATATAAATAAAAAATAACTGCTAATATTGAAATAGCAGTTATTCTTTTACTCATTAGGTATTTCAAGGTTTGGAACTATTAAACCATTACCAACACAATATATTGCAAGTTTTGCTAAATTATTATAACCAGTTTTTCCATAAATAGATGAAATGTGTGATTTTAAGGTTCTTACAGATATTCCTAACTTTTTTACAACTTCATCTCTATCTAATGTTTTACAATATTCAGTCAAAACACCTAATTCAGTATCTGTTAGATTTTTTAAAATATCAGGAATATTTGATTTAGGACTATTAGAACTTGGATATAAAGAGTAGCCATCAATGGTATTTTGGATAGTAGTTATAAGAGAATTACTACTAATATTCTTATAAATAAAACTATCAACATTATTAGCTTTTGCTTTATCTATAAATGTTAAATCTGGCACACCAGTCATAAGTATAATTTTAATATCTGGAAAGTTCTCTTTTATTATTTTTGAGTATGCTAATCCACTTGAATTGTTTTGAGTACAAATATCCATTAAAATTAAGTCAGGCTTAAATTTTTTACACAAAGATATAGAGTCTTTTGCATCACCACTAGAAGCAACCACATTAAAATTTTTTGTATTTAATGTTTCAGAAATCATTTCTCTTAACATTTTATGGTCATCAATTACAATAACATTATACAAAACATAAACCTCCTAACTTACTCATATCAAGATATATTGTAACATAAAAATTTGCAAAAATAAACATTTTTTATAAATTTTGCACCAAAAGTACAATAGTAATTTGTGCCAAAATATGATATAAGATTATATGGAAAAGTAAAGTTTTAGAGAGGTGGTGAACAGATGAGTTAATAAAAGATGAATAGAAAAGTAAAAAAGATTTTAATGTAAATGTATCAGTAGAGAATGAAGAACAACAAATTAATGCATCAACAGAAATTGATTCTGAAATAATGCTTTATGTAGCAATAGCAAGTATATCAATAATAGGACTTGGAGCAACAACAATAGTTGAAAAAAAGAAAAAAATGTACTAAAATCTTAAATTAAAACTAAAACCAAAGATGTGTATTTTATCCTGTAACAGATGTTTACAAAATATAGATTTTTTTTGAGGAAAAACTTGATATTTTTCGTACTTTAGAATATAATGTGTATGAAGATTTTTTTAGGAGTGATTAAAATGTTGAAATTCACAAAAATGCATGGTTTAGGGAATGATTATGTTTACATGGATGCAATAAATCAAAAAATAGAAAATAGAGAAGAGCTTGCAAGAAAAGTAAGTGATAGACATTTTGGTATAGGATCGGATGGATTAATTTTAGTTTTAAAATCTGAAGTTGCAGATTTTAGAATGCAAATGTTTAATTCAGACGGAACCGAAGCAGAAATGTGTGGAAATGGAATTAGATGTGTTGGAAAATTTGTATATGATAAAGGGTTAACCAATAAAGACATAATTACAATAGAAACACTTGCAGGAATAAAAACATTAAAAATGAAGGTGGAAAATGGTAAAGTTGTTCGGCGCAAGAGTGGATATGGGAGAACCAATATTAGAGCCTGAAAAAATACCGGTTGAATTTAGTAAAAATCCTGTAAAAGGTTTAAAAATAAAAGTAGAAGATAGAGAATTTGAATTTACATGTGTTTCTATGGGAAATCCTCATGCAATAACTTTTATAGAGGAAAATGTAAAAGAATTTGATGTAGCAAAATATGGAAAAATTATAGAAGTAGACAGTATTTTTCCAAAAAGGACAAATGTTGAATTTATAAATATAATAGATAAAAATAATTTAAAAATGAGAGTATGGGAAAGAGGAGCAGGAGAAACCCTAGCATGTGGCACTGGAGCTTGTGCAACAGCTGTAGCTGCAGTTTTAAATGGATATACTAAAAGAAATGTTACAATAGAACTTTTGGGTGGTAAGTTAGAAATAGAATGGAATGAAAAAGATAATCATGTTTATATGACTGGACCTGCAACAACGGTATTTGAAGGTGAAATTTAAATAAAGGGAGAAAAAACGAATGGAAAAATTATATAATGAACTAATGCAAGCAAATGTAATTAAAGAAGAAAAAAATATCAGTGAATTAATAAAAGATATAGTACCATTAAAAGAAAAAAGATTTACAGATTTAGAATTACAAGCAGATAGAAAAGAAGAATTTAGTTTAGTGGTATATAAAAAAGAAAATATTTTTGAAAGATTTATAAATAGCATGAAAATAATAATAGAAAAATTTAGAATAATAAATCATTCTAGAAGTTTACAATATGCTGAAAATAAATCTGAAGATATAAAATGAAGGGAAAGTGATTTTTATGTTTATAAATGAAAACTTTTTAGAATTACAAGATAGTTATTTGTTTTCAACAGTAGCAAAAAAAGTAGCAGAATTTCAAAAAAATAATCCAGAAAAAAAGGTTATAAAACTAGGAATAGGAGATGTTACAAAACCTATTGTACCTGCTGTAATAGATGCAATGCATAAAGCAATAGATGAACAAAGGAAAACAGAAACATTTAGAGGGTATGGACCAGAACAAGGATATGATTTTTTAAGAAATGCAATTGTAGAGAATGATTTTAAAGGGCTTGGAATAGAACCAGATGAAATATTTGTATCAGATGGAGCAAAATGCGATTGCGGAAATATTGTAGATATTTTCGGAGCTGATAACAAAGTTGCAATAACAGATCCAGTTTATCCTGTATATATAGACACAAATGTTATGTCAGGAAGAAGCGGAAAATTTAACGAAAAAACCGGAATGTACGAAAATATTGTATATATGCCAGTTTCAAAAGAAAATGGCTTTGTACCAAAACTTCCAAAAGAAAAAGTAGATATAATCTATTTATGTTTTCCAAACAATCCAACAGGAACAGTATTAAAAAAAGAAGAATTACAAAAATTTGTAGACTATGCAAAAGAAAATGACGCAATTATTCTTTTTGATGCAGCATATGAAGTATTTATTACAGAGCCTGACATTCCACATAGTATATATGAATTAGAAGGAGCAAAAGATGTTGCAATAGAATTTAGAAGTTATTCAAAAACGGCGGGATTTACAGGAATTAGATGTGCTTATACAGTAGTTCCAAAAACAGTATTTGGAAAAGATAGCAAGGAAAACAAAGTATCTTTAAACAAATTATGGAATAGAAGAACAACAACTAAATTTAATGGTGCATCTTACATAGTCCAAAGAGCGGCAGAGGCTACATATTCAGAAGAAGGAAGAAAGCAAATTTTAGAAAATATAAAATATTATCAAGAAAATGCTAAAATAATAAAAGAAGGACTTAAAGAAGCTGGTTATGAAGTATTTGGTGGAGTTAATTCTCCTTATGTATGGCTTAAAACACCTAATAATTTGTCATCTTGGGACTTCTTTGATGAATTATTAGAAAAAGCAAATGTTGTAGGAACACCAGGAAGTGGATTTGGACCATCAGGAGAAGGATATTTTAGATTAACAGCTTTTGGAACAAAAGAAAATTCAATAGAAGCAATAAAAAGAATAAAAGAAATGAAATAACAAGAAAGGTAAAACAATGATAGCATATATAAAAGGAGAATTAGCAATTAAAGCAAGAGGCTATGTTGTTATAGATGTAGGTGGAGTGGGTTATAAAATACTTATGTCAGAATTTGCTATAGAAAATATAGGAAATATTACAGATGAAGTAAAAGTTTTTACATATTATAGAGTTATGGAAGATGATATAAGTTTATTTGGATTTTTAACATCAGAAGAATTACATTTATTTGAACATTTAATTTCAGTAAGCGGAGTTGGTGCAAAAACAGCACTAGCTCTACTTGGATGTTTAGAGCCATCAGATTTTGCCATTGCCATTATATCTGAAGATATAAATACATTAAAAAAATTACCAGGAATAGGTGCAAAAACGGCACAAAGAATTGTTTTGGAATTAAAAGATAAATTGAAAAAAGAACAAACAATAGATGAGCTTTCATTAGCAAACAAAAATATAAAAACATTGAAGAAAAAAGAAAAAAATCCTAAAGAAGATGAGGCAATATCTGCTTTACAAGTTTTAGGATATAATAATAGAGAAATAGAAAAAGTAATAGAAAGCATAGATACAGAAGGCTTAACTTTAGAAGAAATTATAAAAATCGGATTAAAAAAATTAGCAATTAAGTAAATGGAAAGGAAGTAAGAATGCAGCCAATAACATATGAATTATTACATGTAGATAAAAATTCAGGAGCAAGAAGAGGTGTTGTGCATACACCACATGGAGATATACAAACTCCAATTTTTATGCCAGTTGGAACTCTTGCAACTGTAAAGTCGATGACACCAGAAGAATTAAAAGATGAAGTTAAAGCACAAATAATTCTATCAAACACATATCATTTACATTTAAGACCAGGGGATGAGCTTGTAAAACAAGCAGGTGGATTACATAAATTTATGAATTGGGACAGACCAATTTTAACAGATAGTGGTGGTTTTCAAGTATTTAGCTTAAGTGGTCTTAGAAAAATAACAGAAGAAGGTGTTAAATTTGCTTCTCATTTAGATGGAAAAAAGCTTATGTTTACACCAGAATCTGTTATGAAGATAGAAGAAAATTTAGGTGCAGATATAATTATGGCATTTGATGAATGTTGCAAATACCCATCAACATATGAATATACAAAAAAATCTATGGAAAGAACAACAAGATGGGCAATTAGATGTAAAAAAGCACATAAAACAGAAAATCAAGGATTATTTGGAATAATTCAAGGTGGTTTTTATAAAGATTTAAGAAAAAAATCTGCAGAAGATTTAATTGCTTTAGATTTTCCAGGCTATGCAATAGGTGGAATAAGTGTTGGAGAGCCAAAAGAAGAATTTTTAGAAATTTTAAAATTTACAGCTCCTCTTATGCCAGAAAATAAACCACGCTATTTAATGGGAGTTGGAACACCAGACTATTTAATAGAATCGGCATTAGCAGGAATAGATATGTGTGACTGTGTTTTACCAACACGTTTAGCACGTCATGGCACGGCATTAACATCTAAAGGAAAAGTTGTAATTAGAAATGCTAATTATCAACAAGACTGGGGAAAGTTAGATGAAGAATGTGAATGTTACACATGTAAAAATTATACAAGAGCATATATAAGACATTTAGTAAAGTCAAATGAAATTTTAGGAATACGTTTACTTTCAATTCATAACCTAAGGTTCTTGACTAAACTCATGGAAAGAGTTAGAATAGAAATAGAGAACGATAATTTAATAAAATTCAAAGAAGAGTTTTATAAAAAATTCGGATATACCAAATAAAATTAGGAGGAATTTCTATGAGATTACTAGACGAAGAAGAGATACAAAGAAATAGATTAAAAAACCAAAAGAAAAAGAAGAGTTTAATAATAATTATAATATTATTGTCTATACTTTCAGCGTTAATTATGGCATTTATAGTTTATAGAGAATATAATCCAAATAAAATTACAACATACATAAATGATCAAGAAATTAAAAATTTTGATTCGATACTTGATTTAGAGCCAGATGAAAATGGAAAAACACAAATTTATGTGCCAATAAAAGATGTTGCAGAGTATTTTGGATATAAAAGCTATAATGGAGACTATACTAAAAAATCTGAAGAACAAGATAAGTGTTATGTTATAAAAGAGGATTCAGAGGTTGCAATGTATACGGCGAAATCTAACAAGATGTATAAATTAAATTTACAAAATAATAATAATAATTATGAAGATTGGGAATTAGATAAAAAAGTATTTGAAGCAAATGGAAAACTTTATACAACTGTTGATGGAATAGAAAAAGGTTATAATGTTTCTTTTAACTATAATGAAAAAAAGAAAAGAATAACAATTTATACAATGGATTATTTAGTGCAATCATATGCAAAACCATTTGAAACTACACCTCTTAAAGGATATGAGAAAACAGAAATTGATATTGAAAACTGCAATAATAATAAAGCTATATTTAATAATATGCTAATTGTAAATGCAGATGGAAAATATGGAGTTATAAATGTATCTGATAATTCTTTTATATTAGAACCAAAATATGATAATATAGAATATGTGCAATATTCATCAGACTTTCTTGTTCAGAGCGGAAAGAAGAAAGGAATTATATCAAAAGAAAGCAAAACAAAAGTAAATGCAGTGTATGATGAACTAACTTTAATAGATAGAAAAAATAATTTGTATAGAATTAAAAAAGATAATTTATATGGCGTAATTAATGATAAGGATAAAGTTATAATACATCCAGAAAACAGTAAAATAGGAATAGATATTAATGAATTTTCATATAGTGGTGTTAAAAATGGATATATTCTTTTAGATTCTTTAATACCAGTTGAACAAGATGGAAAATGGGCATTTTATGACACAAAAGGAAAATTATTAACAGATGGTTTTGTTTTCGATAAAATAGGTTGTTCAGTAGGAAATAGTAATAATGTATATAGTTTACTTGAAATACCAGAGTATAATGTTGTAGTTGTAGGAAATGATAATGGACAATATACATTTATGAATACTAAAGGAAAGTATGATATTTTACCATTTGTGTTTGAACAAATTTATATGAAAATATCTTCTGGAGAAATTTCATATTATATGAAATATAATAATAAAACATATGATGTACCTAAATATTTAATACAAAGAGGAGTAAAGAAGATAGAAGCAGAAAATTAAAATTCAACAAAAATAAAAACAAGTTCTAAAAATTGAAAACTTGCATATACATATAATAAGGAGGATGTATATGGAAGAAGAAGTTTTTAAAGTTGGATATAGTACATATCTACAAAAGCCAAAAGTTAAAAAGAAAAAATGGACAAGTAGATTATATAATTTTATTTTAAAACATAAATTTGCAATTATGATTTTTCTTATTATAACTTCTTGTATAATAATGAATTTGTGTTTAGTATATAATTTTATTAAAATTTTAGAACAAAATATAGTATGGATTTAGAGAGTTTTTGAGCTCTCTTTTTTTTTTACTAAAAAATAACATAACCTATTGAAAAAAAATATGTAATATGTAATAATAAGTTTGAATGAAAAGGAGGGAATATTAATGAACAAAAGCTTAAAGATAATTTTGTTTAGTGTAGTTGCATTTGTTGTATTAAGTGTAGGGAAAACAGTAAATGCAAATTCAATTGAAAAAATATCTATGGATATTTTTGTTGATGACAGTGGAAATGCAACGGTTCAGGAGGTATGGAACTGTGATACAAACCAAGGAACAGAGGTATATCATCCATATTACAACATAGGAAATTCTAAAATAACTAATCTTAATGTATCTGAAAATGGAAAAATATTTACTAATATAGGATATTGGGATACATCTGGAAGTATAACAGAAAAAGCAAATAAATGTGGAATAAATAAAGCATCAAATGGAGTTGAATTATGTTGGGGAATGGGCTCTTATGGAAGTCATATATTTAATGTAAATTATAAAATAACAAATTTTGTTTCAGAACTTACAGATTCACAAATGATTTATTGGACTTTAATTCCACAAAATTTTTCAAGTTCAATAGGAAAGGTATATATAAAAATACATACTAATTTTAATATTTCAAATTCAGTTGGAGTGTGGGGGTATGGAAATTATGGAGGAACTGCATATGTATATAATGGATATATTGAAATGCAATCAAAAGGTGCATTAGATACAGATGAATATATGACAATACTTGTGCAATTTCCTAAAGGAACGTTTAATTGTAAAAATACATTAAATAATGATTTTGAATATTATCATAATATGGCAGAAGAGGGAGCAACTAATAATGATAACATAGCAGGAGGTATTTTTGCCTTTTTTATAATTATAGTTTATGCTATAATTTTTATAGCAGCAGCTTTTGCACGGTAAAGAAAAAGAAATTTATTTTGGAAAAAAGAAAAAAATAAAAAATGTAAATTATTATAGAGATATTCCATGTAATGAAGATTTATTTAGAACTTTTTTTATAGGATATAATTATGGAATAATTCCTAGAAGGACATATATTCTTGGAGCTATTATTTTAAAATGGATTAAAGATAAAAAAGTAAAAATTGAAAAAAGGCAGGGTAATTTTGGAAAAGAAAAAATAGTTATAATATTAAGTGATAAAACACCAAAAGATTTAGAAAATTCAAAAGAAATGCAATTGTATGATATGTTATATGAGGCAAGTGAAGATGGAGTATTAGAAACTAAAGAATTTAAATTTTGGTGCACTAATAATTATACAACTATTAATTCATGGTTTGAGCATATAAATACTGCACAGAGAAATATTTTAATAAAAGAGGGAAAAATAGAAGTAAAAAATGGAATGAAAAAATATATTGCAACAGATGAATTAAAACAAGAAGCTGAAGAACTACTTGGATTAAAAAAGTTCTTACTTGACTATACACTTATAGCAGAAAGGCAAGCAATTGAAGTAACATTGTTTGAAAAGTATTTAATTTATGCTCAAATGATGGGAATAGCAAAACAAGTTGCAAAAGAATTTAAAGAACTATACCCAGAAATTATTGAACAATCAAGTTTCGGAACATATGAAGATCTTATATTTATAACTGCATATACTTCAAATTATGTAACAGCTGTAGATACAGCAATATCAAGAGCAAATAGCTATTCTTCTGGAGGAGGAGGATTTTCTTCAGGAGGCCGGAGGAGGAGGCTCTTTCGGTGGTGGAGGTGGCGGAGGCCGGAGGTTTCCGTTAAAAGAAAGGAATGTGATTTAACATGACAGATATAGAAATTGCAAGAAATACAAAATTAGAAAATATAGAAGAAATTGCATTAAAATGTGGATTAAAAAATAATGAAATTGAAAATTATGGAAAATATAAAGCAAAAATAAATGAAGAAGCATTTAAAAGGTTGAAAAATAAAGAAAATGGAAAATTAATATTAGTTACAGCAATGAGCCCAACACCGCTAGGAGAAGGAAAAACAACGGTTTCAATTGCGATTGCAGATGGGCTAAACCAAATACATAAAAATGCGGTTTTAGCTTTAAGAGAGCCTTCGCTTGGTCCAGTGTTTGGTATAAAAGGTGGAGCAACAGGAGGTGGAAAAGTTCAGGTTGCTCCAATGGAAGATATAAATCTTCACTTTACAGGAGACATTCATGCAATAACTGCAAGTAATAACTTATTATCAGCTATTATAGATAACCACATATATTTCGGGAATGAATTAAAAATAAAAAAAGTTACCTGGAAAAGATGTTTAGATTTAAATGATAGGCAATTAAGGAAAGTTGAAACAGGTTTATCAGGAGAAGCAAAAATAATTCCAAGAGAAGATGGTTTTGACATAACTGTTGCTTCAGAAATAATGGCAATATTGTGCTTGGCAAAAGACATAGAAGATTTAAGAATTAAATTAGGAAATATAATAATAGGATACAATGAAGAAAATTTACCAGTTTATGCAAAAGACTTAAAAGCAGAAGGAGCAATGACAGTTTTACTTAAAGATGCAATAAATCCTAATTTAGTACAAACACTTGAAAAAACACCATGTTTAATTCATGGAGGACCATTTGCTAATATAGCACATGGGTGTAACTCTGTAAGAGCAACAAAATTAGCGTTAAAATTAGGAAATTATGTAGTTACAGAAGCAGGTTTTGGGTCAGATTTAGGTGCAGAAAAGTTTTTAAATATAAAATGTAGAGAAGCTAATTTAAACCCAAATGCAGTTGTTATTGTTGCAACAATAAAAGCAATAAAATATCATGGGGGAGCTTTAAAAGAAGATATTTTAAAAGAAAATAATGAAGCTTTACAAAACGGAATGGCAAATTTATTCAAACATATAGATAATATAAAAAATAAATTTGGACAAAATGTAATAGTTGCTTTAAACAGATTTAATACAGATACAGAAGAAGAAATAAAATTTGTTCAAAATAATTTATTAAATATAGGTGTTCAATGCAGTTTAGTTGAAGGTTGGGCAAAAGGTGGAAAAGGAGCAATAGATATTGCAGAAAAACTTGTAAAACTAACAGATAACAAAACAAAGGTAAATTATATATATGAAAAAAATGATACAATAAAACAAAAGATAGAAAAAATTGCAACTGAAATTTACGGAGCAGAAAGTGTAGAATATTCAAGTAAGGCAGAAGAAAAAATAAATAAAATAGAAAAATTAAAATGTGATAAATTACCAATATGTATTGCAAAAACACAATATTCTTTTTCAGATGACAGTAAAAATTTAGAATGTAAGAATCCTTTTAAAATACATATAAATGATATACAATTAAAAAATGGGGCAGGATTTATTGTTGCATTAGCAGGAAAGATAATGACAATGCCAGGATTACCTAAAATACCTGCTGCGGAAAATATAAACATTGATTCAAATGGAGATATTATTGGAATTTTTTAAAACTAAAATTGAATAAAATATGTAAAAAATCCTAATAATAAAAATATTGTTGCAGTTAAGTGAAAGGTGTATACTAACCTACTCTAGCTGTAAGAAAGTTTTTGGAGGGATTGTGATTCTTATGTTGAATTTTAGAACTGATTTAGCTTTGGAAAGACGAGATGTTATAAAAAAGGCCAATAATTTGGAAAATGTTGAAGGAGTAGAAACAGAAGAAGAAAGTATAAATGATAAATTAAAAGTTTATAGAGTTAAAGTAATAAATGAAAAAGGAGAAAATGCACTAGGAAAGCCAATTGGAATATATACTACCATTGATATAAAAGGTCTGAAAATTGCAGGTGATGAGGAAATAGAAAAATCTGCAGAAGTATTAGCTAAAGAATTAAAGTCTATAATTGAAAAACATATTGGTGCAAAAGATGATATTTTAGTTGTTGGATTAGGCAATTTAGATGTAACGCCAGATTCTTTAGGCCCTAAAGTTATTAAAAGTATAGATGTAACAAGACACATTATAAAATATCTACCACAATATATAGACGAAAATGCAAGACCTGTAAGTGCAGTTTCGCCAGGTGTATTAGGAACAACTGGAATTGAAACTTTAGAAATTTTAGAAGGTGTTGTACAAAATATAAGGCCTAAAATGTTAATTGTAATAGATGCTTTAGCTTCTAGAAGTATTGAAAGAATTAGTAGTACAATTCAAATTTCAGATACGGGCATTGTTCCAGGAGCCGGTGTAGGAAATACAAGAAAAGAAATTTCTAAAAGAACATTAAATATTCCTGTAATTGCAATTCGGAATTCCAACTGTTGTAGAAAGTGCAGTTTTAGTAAATGATTGTTTAAGTTTATTTATTGAAAAGCTTCAACAAGATGCAAAATCTAATGATTATTTAAATAAATTAAAAAACAATGATAATTATGAGGAAATAAAAGAAGCATTAAACCCTAGTGATTATAATATGATAGTAACTCCAAAAGAAATAGATGAGCTTATAAACAACATGGCAAATGTAGTAGCAAAAGGAATCAATTTAAGTTTATAAAATTGTTAAGATTTAAGTTAATATAAAAAGCAATTAATGAAAATAAAAGTGTGTAATATGATGTGCGAAAGTACATCATATTTTTTTGCTTTGAAAAAATAAGTAGCAGAAGTATTTTATAGCTTTTAGAAAGAAAAATTAATTTGTGTTATCAATTTTTTAAATTTAATTGACTTTTTAGGTAAATGTATATATAATTTATATAATTTAGCGAAGGAAAGGAGCTTAATAATGGCAGACAAATTAATAATAGTGGAGTCTCCAGCAAAGGCTAATACAATAAAAAAATTTTTAGGAGGTTCTACAAGAGTAGTAGCCTCGATGGGACATATAAGAGATTTACCAAAGTCAAAATTAGCGGTAGATATAGAACATGACTTTGAACCAGAATATATAAATATTAGAGGAAAAGGAGATTTAATAAAATCTTTAAAAAAAGAGGCAAAATCGGCAAAAAAAGTTTATCTTGCAACTGACCCGGACCGTGAAGGGGAAGCAATAGCATGGCATCTTTCTAAAATTTTAGAAGAAGAAAGTAGTAAAATAACAAGAGTTACTTTTAACGAAATTACAAAAACGGCAGTAAAAAAAGCAATAGATAATCCAAGAGATATAGATATAAATTTAGTAGATGCTCAACAAGCGAGACGTGTTCTAGATAGAATTGTAGGATATAAAATAAGTCCAGTTCTTTGGAAAAAAGTAAAACGTGGATTATCTGCAGGTAGAGTACAATCTGTAGCGGTAAAACTTATTGTAGATAGAGAAGAAGAAATTGAAAAATTTATTCCAGAAGAATACTGGAATATTTATGTAGACCTTTTAGATGAAAAGACTAAAAAAGAGTTTGAAGCACATCTAGTTGGAAAAAATTCTAAAAAAATAGAATTACATAAAAAAGAGGAAGTAAATCTTATTTTAAAAGATTTAGAAAAAGTAAAATACATAGTTGAAGATATAAAAAAAGGAGAAAAAAAGAGAACACCGGCACCACCATTTATAACAAGTACAATGCAACAAGAGGCTTCAAGGAAACTTAATTTTACATTAAAAAGAACAATGGCAATTGCACAAAATTTATATGAAGGTGTTAAATTACCACAGGGACATACAGGACTAATTACATATATGAGAACAGATTCAACAAGAATTTCAGAAGAAGCAAGGGCTATGGCAAAACAAGAAATTATACAAACATATGGGGAAAAATACTATGAAAATAGATATTATAGAACTAATAAGGATGCTCAAGATGCTCATGAGGCAATAAGACCTGCACATATAGAATTAACTCCAGATAGTATAAAAGAGCACTTAACTCCAGAACAGTATAAATTATATAAATTAATATATAATAGGTTTTTAGCAAGTCAAATGGCACCTGCAGTGTATGATACAATGCAAATTAAAATTAAAGCAAATGAATACGACTTTAAAGCAAGTGGTCAAAGCTTGAAGTTTCAAGGCTTTATGGTTTTATATGTAGAAAGTACTGATGAAAAACAAATAGAAGAAAATAAATTATTACCTAATTTAGAACAAAACCAAGAAGTAATAAAGAAAAAAATAAACCCAAAACAAAGCTTTACAGAACCACCTCCAAGATATACAGAAGCAAGTTTAGTAAAAGCTTTAGAAGAAAAAGGAATAGGAAGACCAAGTACATATTCTCCAATTATTACAACAATTATAGATAGATATTATATAAAAAAAGAACAAAAACAATTAATTCCAACAGAACTAGGAAGGATTGTTAATAAATTATTAACAGAAAATTTTGCAGATATAGTAAATGAAACTTTTACAGCAGAAATAGAGACTAGGTTTGATAAAATTGCAGAAGGTAAAGAAGCATGGAAAAATGTAATTAGAGAATTTTATGGTCCATTTATAAAAGAAGTTGAAAAAGTTGAAAAAGAACTAGAGCATGTTAAAATTGAAGATGAAGTATCAGATGTTGTTTGCGAAAAATGTGGAAGAAATATGGTTTATAAAATTGGTAGATATGGTAAATTTTTAGCATGTCCAGGATTTCCAGAATGTAGAAATACTAAAGCTATTGTAGAAACAATAGATGTACCATGCCCAAATTGTGGAGCAAAGGTTTTGGTAAAAAAATCTAAAAGAGGTAGAAAATTTTATGTTTGTGAAAATAGCCCAGAAAAATGTAATTATATTTCATGGAATAAGCCAAAAGTAGGAGAAAAATGGGATCCAGAGGCAAATAACAAAGATTTTGAAAATAAGCCTAAAAAGAAAACTTCAAGAAAAAAGAAAGTAAGTAAATCTAAAAAAGGAAAGTAATTAAAATGCAAGAGCAATACTATAAAATAGAAAATCAAGAATCTTTTGAGCCAAAACATATTTTTGAATGTGGGCAGTGCTTTAGATGGAACTTGGAAGATGATGGAAGCTACACAGGGATATTTAATGAAAATGTATTAAATGTGAAAAAAGAAAAAGATGAAGTTCAATTTAAAGGGGTTGTAAATGGAAATATAAAAGAGATTGTAGATGAGTACTTTGACTTAAAAAGAGATTATTCAAAAATAAAAAAAGAACTTTCTGAAATTGATGAAAATCTAAATTTAAGTATAAAATATGGAAATGGGATAAGAATTTTAAATCAAGACCTATGGGAAACAATAATTTCATTTATAATTTCTGCTAATAATAATATTCCAAGAATTAAAGGAATAATTGAAAAAATGTCAAAAAAGTATGGCAAAGAAATTTATTATAATGGAACTAAATATTATACATTTCCTAGACCAAAAGATTTGGAAAATGTAACGGTAAAAGACTTTAGAAATCTAGGAGTAGGATTTAGAGATATAAGGCTTTATAAAACTACCCAAATGATACTTGAAAATAAAATAGATTTAAAAAATTTATATAAAGAGTCAACCGCAAACGTTAAGGAAAAACTATTAACACTTTCAGGAGTTGGAGAAAAGGTTGCAGATTGTATATTGCTTTTTTCAACATTAAAAAGGTTTGATGTGTTTCCAATTGATGTTTGGGTAAGAAGAGTAATGAATGAGCTTTATATTAAAAATGAAGATGAAACAAATGTAAACAAAAGGGAAATACAAAAATTAGCATATGAAAAATTTGGAAAATTAGAAGGTTTGGCACAACAGTATCTATTTTATTGGAAAAGAGAAGCATAAAATCATAAAAAAACAAAAAAACATTTGCAAAAACTTAAATTTGCATATATAATAATATTTATAAAAATACAAATAAGACAGAATTAAAATGTCAGAAAGAGAGGAATACAATGGAAATAAAAGTATTAGGAAAGGAAATAAAAGTTACAGAGGCAATTAAAGATTATGTAGAAAGAAAATTAGATAGAGTTGATAAGTATTTTGAAAATTCATCAGCAGAAGTTACTATAAGAGCAGAAAAAAATGAGCAAATAGCAGAGGTACTTGTTACAGCAAATGGCGAAAAATATAGAGCAGAAGCAGAAGAAAAAGATTTATATGCATCTATTGATAAAGTAATAGATATATTAGAAGGACAAATTAGAAAAACAAAAACAAAAAAAGAAAAAATGATGAGAGAAGGATCTTTAAAAGATATTAATCAAAATATATCAAATGAACATGAAATAGTAAATGAAATATTAAAATATGGTTACTATGAAATAAAACCACTTGCACAAGAAGATGCAATATTAAAACTTCAAGAAAGACCAACACATAACTTTTTACCATTTATAGATATTGAAACAGGAAAAGTTTGTGTAATATATAAATTAAAAGATGGAAAGAATTATGGAATAGTTGAACCAGAAGCTTAATAAAAAGGAGTTTTGTATGCCAATGGAAAATGAAAATAATGATGGAAACACGCTTGACTTTAAAGGAACAATGAAAGAGATATTTGAAGAAGAAAAACCAGAAATGTCTCAAGAGGAAGCAATAAAAGCCTATAAAGAAACAAAGACTAAAAAAGGTAGTTCAAATGATGATGACCAAAATTCAGAAGAAACAGAGCATTTAAAAAGAGTGAAAGAAGAATTGCTTAAATCTCTAAAAAGAGTTGATGTTTTAGAACAAAAAATATTTGGAGATAAAGAAAAAGAAAACATCAAGAAGATGGTCAGAGAAAATGCCAAAACAAAAGACGAAAGAGTTGAGCAAGTGATAGAAGAGCCAAAACAAAAACAAGAGGAAAAAGAACGTTTATAATAGGTTTTGCAAAAAATTCAACATGTTATGCATAAAGGAAGGAACGATAAAAATGAACTCGATATTAAAAGAATTAGAAAAAAGCCAGAAATATTTAGATTTAATAAAGAGCATAGAAAACAAAAAAAGTCCGATAGATATATCGGGCTTAACTGACGTTGCAGAGGTAGCATTACTTACTGCAATAAATGAACATACCAAAAGACCAATTATATTTATAACATATAATGAAGTACAAGCACAAAAATTAATAGATGATTTTAAATTTTTTACAGACAAGGTACACTTCTTTCCTAAAAAGGATATTGTAACATATGATTACGTTGCAGAAAGTAAGGATTTGCCATATGAAAGAATAGAAGTATTAAATAAAATTAATAAAGAACAAAATATTATAATGGTAACATCAATAGAAGCTGTAAAACAAAAAATAATCTCGAAGAAAAATCTTTATAAAAATATGTTAAGTTTTAAAGTTGGAGATAAATGTAATTTAGAAGAAATAAAACAAAAGCTTGTAAATCTTGGTTATCAAAGGTTTGACTTAATAGATGGAAGAGGAGAGTTCAGCGTTAGAGGAGATATAATAGATATTTCTACAAACCAAACCCAAGGTATTAGAATAGAACTTTGGGGAGATGAAATTGATTCTATAAGACGTTTTAACATTATTAGCCAAAGGTCAACAGAAAATCTTCAAAAAGCGGAAATTTTTCCTGCACATGAATATATATTAGAAAATAATATTGAACAAGTAGTAGAAAACATACAAAAAACAGTGTATCGGAGAACTTGCAGAAAAAGTTGAAGAAGATTTAGAACAAATAAGAAATGGTAATTTTTTAAGTAAAATTGAGAGATATTTCAATTCATTTTATAAAGAACAAGAAACTATATTAGATTATTTAGGAAAAAAATATTTAATATTTATAGATGAGCTACAAAAGGTAAGACAAAGAAATGATAATATTGAATTAGATACGGAAAATATTATAAATGCTTTAGTAGAAAAGGTAAAAATTATACCAGATAGTTTAAAAGTATATGCGAATATGGAAGAACTAGAATTAAAACTTAATGATAAGCAAAAAATTTATTTAAATAAACTAGATAATTTAAATAAAAATAGTATAGAAAAATATAACTTTAATTGTAGACCATTATCATATTTTAAAAGTGAAATAGAAGTACTTATAAATGATCTAAATAAATTTAGTAAAGAAAATAAAAAAGTATGTATTGTTGTAGATACAAAAGAAAAAGCAATAAAAATCAAAAAATTATTAGAGGAAAATAATATAACAGCCATTTTTCAAGAAAAACTAAATCAAACAATAATTTCAAAAGATATGAAAACAGTTCTAATAACACTTGGAAAATTATCGATAGGTTATTGCAGTTTTGATTTAAATCAAATTATAATTGTTGCAAGTGAATTAGTAGAAGCTCAAAGACGTTCTAAAAAGAGAAAAACAGAAACTTTTAAAAATGGAGAAAAAGTTGTTTTTGCAGATTTAAAAGTTGGAGATTATGTAGTACATAGAAGATATGGAATTGGAGTTTATATAGGTGTAAATACAATATCGGCAGATGGAATGACAAAAGATTATATAAAACTTAAATATGCAGGAGATGATATTTTATATATCCCAACAAACTCATTAGATGAAATTAGAAAATATGTTGGAGGAGAAGATTTAGCATTAAAATTAAACAAGCTTGGAACAAAAGACTGGGAAAAAACAACAGCAAAAGTGAAAAATAATTTACGAACAGTAGCAAAAGAGTTAATAGAACTTTATGCAAGAAGAGAAAAAGCAAAAGGATTCGCTTTTAGTAAAGACAATGAATGGCAAAAACAGTTTGAAGGAGCTTTTCCATATGTAGAAACAGATGACCAATTGCGTTGCATAGAAGAAGTAAAAAAAGACATGGAAAATGATAAACCTATGGATAGGCTGCTTTGTGGAGATGTAGGATATGGAAAAACAGAAGTTGCAATTAGAGCAGCTTTTAAAGCTGTAATGGATCATAAGCAAGTAGCATATTTGGCTCCAACAACGGTTTTAGCAAAACAACAATATGAAACATTTAAAACTAGAATAGAAGAATATGGTGTAAGAGTTGAACTTTTGAATAGGTTTAGGTCATCAAAAGATATAAAAAGAATAATTAGAGAACTTAAACTTGGAGAAGTTGATATTGTAATTGGTACACATAGGTTATTAGGAAAAGATGTAGAATTTAAAGATTTAGGGCTACTTATAATAGATGAAGAACACAGGTTTGGAGTAAAGGCAAAAGAAAAAATAAAAGAATACAAAACAAGTGTAGATGTTCTTACAATGACTGCCACTCCAATTCCAAGGACTTTACATATGTCAATTGTTGGTGTTAGAGATATGTCTGTAATTTATGAACCACCACAGAACAGAAAACCAGTTCAGACTTATGTATTAGAGTATGATGAAGAGGTTATAAAAGAAGCTATAACAAAAGAATTAGAACGTAAAGGACAAGTTTTTTATTTATTTAATAGGGTAGATGAAATAATGCTAAAAGCAGACAAAATAGCAAAACTAGTTCCAGAAGCAAAAGTTGCGTTTGCACATGGCAAAATGACGGGAACAGAAATTGAAGATATAATGAGTGATTTTGTTAATGGAGACCTTAATGTTTTAGTATCAACAACTATTATGGAAACAGGAATAGATATTCCGAATGCAAATACCATTATAGTAGAAGATGCAAATAGGATGGGATTAGCACAATTATACCAATTAAGAGGAAGAGTAGGAAGGTCAGACAGACAAGCATATGCATATATTACATATAAAAAAGATAAAATTCTTTCGGAAGTAGCAGATAAAAGATTAAAAGCAATAAAGGAATTTACAGAATTTGGTTCAGGCTTTAAAATAGCAATGAGAGATTTAGAAATAAGAGGAGCTGGAAGTTTAATTGGGGAAGTTCAACATGGGCATTTAGAAGAGGTTGGATATGATACATATTGTAGGTTACTAGATGAAGTTTTAAAAGAAGAGCAAGGTATTAAGCCAGAAGAGGAATTTGATTGTCAAATAGACTTAAATGTAACATGCTATATTCCAGATAGTTATATTTCAGACTCTAACCAAAAAATAGAAATTTACCAAGATATAGCTCTTTGTAAAACAGAAGAAGATATAAGAGAAATTGTTGATGAAATGATAGACAGGTTTGGAAATATGCCAAGTGAAATTGAAAATCTTCTTGAAATTTCTAGGATTAAAAATATGGCAAAAAATAAATTTATAACTAAAATTTCCAATAAAAGAAATTCAATTGTTTTCACATATGATACAAACAAATTTGATATTAATTGTGTACAAGAATTAATAAAAAAATATGGAAGTAAAATAAAATTCGCTTCAGGAATAAAGCCAATGATTACATTAAAACTAGAAAAACAAGGAGAAGCAGGAATTTTACAAGAAGTTAAAGAATTTTTAAAATAAAACTTGTATAATCAAATTAAATATGATATATTAAGTATGAATAAAAGCGTAAATAAGGAGGCTATTTGTGGAAGAACAAGTAAATGATTATAGAAAAACTATATTAATAGTTGATGATGAAAAAATGATAATAAATTTATTAACACATCATTTAATAAGAGAAGGGTATAATGTTTTAACAGCAAAAGATGGACCAGAAGCAATAGATATTGCAACATCTAAAAAGCCAGATTTAATTTTATTAGATGTAATGCTTCCAAAATTAGATGGGTTAACTGTATGTAAAAGAATAAAAAATGAAATGAATGTACCTATTCTTATGGTAACTGCAAAAGATGAAGAATTAGACAAAATAGTTGGATTAGAATTAGGGGCAGATGATTACATAACAAAACCATTTAGTGTAAGAGAATTGCTTGCAAGAATAAAAGCTAATTTAAGAAGAGTAGACATTGCAGAAACTATAAAAAGAGCAAACAAAGAAAATGAAGAAGGTAACCATAAGGCTCCAGATATAAAAAGAACAAATGTAATTGAGGTAGGACCGCTTACATTAGATTTAGATAGGTTTGAAGTTATGATTAACAATAAGGTTGTTGATTTAACATTAAGAGAATTTGAAGTATTAAAATTTCTAGCTCAAGAACCAGGTCAAGTAATAACAAGAGAAACATTACTTGAAAAGGTTTGGGGATATGAATATTACGGTGATATAAGAACAGTTGATGTTACAGTTAGAAGAATTAGAGAAAAAATAGAAAAAGATACTTCAAACCCAAAGATATTAATAACCAAAAGAGGGGTAGGTTATTATATTGCAAATTAGAAAAAGAAAAAGAAGGAAAGGAAGGCTTGGAGATAGTTTTTTTCCCTTCTTTTTTAATAACAGAAAGGAATGAAAAGTTTGGAAATAATATTAGGAAAAACCGCAGGATTTTGCTATGGCGTTAAAAGAGCGGTAGATGGAGTAAAAGAAGAACTAAATGATAAAAAAAATGTATACTGTTTAGGAGAAATTGTTCATAACAAAAGTGTAGTAGATAATTTCAAAAAAAGAGGTACATTTTTTATAGATAGTCCTTCAGAGGCAGAAGGAACGGTAATAATTAGAGCACATGGAATTACTAAACAGATATATAAAGAATTAGAAGATAAAAAATTAGAAATTAAGGATTTAACATGCCCAAATGTTTTAAAAATTCATAAAATAGCAGAAGAATATGCCCAAAAAGGTTATTTTATAATATTAATAGGAGAAAAAAAACATCCAGAAACTATAGGTACAGCAAGTTTTTGTGGAGAAAAATCTATTGTTTTAGAAAAAGAAGAAGAAATTGAAAATGTTTTAAATAAAATTGAAAAAAGTGATAATATTTTAATTATAGCACAAACAACATATAATTCTGAAAAGTTTGATAATTTAGTTGATATTTTAAAAACTAAAAATCCAACTAAAAAAATAGAAGTAAGAAAAACTATATGTGAAGCAACTAGAATTAGACAAAAGGAAACAGAGAATATTTCTAAAAATGTGGATTTGATGATAATTATAGGTGGCAAAAAGAGTTCAAATACAACTAAATTATATGAGATATCAAAAAATAATTGCCCAAAAGTATATTTTATACAAAATTGTGATGAGGTAGAAAATATTGATTTTAATGGAGTGGAAAAAGTTGGAATTATGGCAGGAGCATCAACTCCAGATGAAGATATAAAAGATGTTGTAAATAAGATAAAATTTAAAGAAAGGAATTAGTATAATTATGAATAAATTAAAAAATTGCAAAGGAATAACAATGATTGCACTTGTAGTTACAATAGTAATTTTAATTATTTTAGCAAGTATTTCAATTATAGAAGGGAAAAAACTTATTAAAGAAGCAAAAATTGAAAATATTTTAACAGATATGATTACTATTAAAGCTAAAGTAAAAGGGTATGCAGAAGAAATAAATTCGGAAGTGTGGGATTTAAAAGAAAATAAAGAAGAAAAAATTAAAGAACTTTTTAAACAAAAATATAATATTGATAATACAGATATAACAAATAATGATATTTTATCACAAATAGATTCAAATATAACTAATAAAATTTGTTTTGAGATAAGTCAAAGTGCATTAACAGAAATGGGACTTATGGATATAGCTCAAAGCTTATCAGATGAAGAACGACAAAATTATATTATGGTATATGATGTAAATGATTGTACTAATTTGGATATTGTATGTATTGAAGGAATTCCTTATGATGGAGTTAGTTATTACAGTTTGTCTTGTTTGCAAAACAAGTTTAGAGAAGAATAATATGTATGAAAGGAACAAAAAAGTGAAAGAGAAAGAAGAAGCAAGATTAAAAGAATTAAAAAAAATAGATAAAGATTTTTTCGATAGAGGAATAAAATATGTTGCAGGAATTGATGAAGCAGGACGTGGCCCATTAGCTGGGCCTGTTGTTGTTGCAGCAGTAATTATGAAGCCTGATTCTATGATTGAAGGAATAAATGATTCCAAAAAAATTTCAGAAAAGAAAAGAGAAAAATTATATGACTTAATTTTAGATGAAGCTATAAGCTATGGAATTGGAATTGTAGATCAAAAAGAAATTGATGAAATAAATATTTTGCAAGCAACCAAAAAGGGGTTAACAGAAGCAATAAAACAAATGGAAATAAAGCCAAATGTTATATTAGTAGATGCTTTAAACAATATAGATACTTTAAAAATACCATATCAATCAATAATTAAAGGAGATGCAAAAAGCTATGCTATTGCTGCAGCTTCTATAATTGCAAAAGTTACAAGGGATAGAATTATGAGAGAATGGGATAATGTTTATCCTCAATATGGGTTTGCTAGTCACAAAGGATATGGAACAGCAAAACATATTTTAGCAATAAAAGAATATGGTCCTTGTCCATTACATAGGAAAAGTTTTATAAAAAATTTTATATAGTAAAAATCAACTATTTTGTTAGAAAGGAAAAAGTATGAATATTTTAGATATAATTGCAAAAAAAAGAGATAAAAAGATATTAAGTAAAGAAGAGATTGAATTTTTTGTTAAAGGATACACAGTAGGAGAAATAACAGATTATCAAGCAGCAGCACTAGTTATGGCAATATATATTAATGGAATGACAGATGAGGAATTATATAATTTAACATTTGCAATGGCAAATTCCGGAGATATTTTAGACTTATCTGAATTTAAAGAAATAACAGTTGATAAACATTCAACAGGAGGAGTTGGAGATAAAGTATCAATTGTTTTGCTTCCAATTATTGCAGCACTGGGAATACCTGTTGCAAAAATGTCTGGAAGAGGTTTAGGTTTTACAGGTGGAACTGTAGACAAATTAGAGGCAATTCCAGGTTATAATACAAAAATAGATATAGAAACATTTAAACAAAATGTGCATAAAATTGGAATAAGTATGATTGGCCAAACTATGAATTTAGCACCTGCAGATAAAAAACTATATAGCTTAAGAGATTCTATTTCTTGTGTAGATAATATTCCACTTATAGCCTCTAGCATAATGAGCAAAAAAATAGCCTCTGGTGCAGATAAAATTGTATTAGAAGTAACTTATGGAAAAGGTGCTTTTATGAAAAATTTAGAAGAAGCAAAAATTTTGGCTAAAAAAATGGAAGTATTAGGAGAATATGCATCAAAAGAAGTAAAATGTGTTTTTACACCGATGGATGAGCCAATAGGAAAAGCTGTTGGAAATTCTTTAGAAGTTATAGAAGCAATTAATTTTCTTAAAGGAAAAGAAATGCCAGAAGATTTAAAAAATATTGTTTTAGAATTAGGAAGTAATATGATTAAACTTGCTAATAAAGGCAATAATTTAGAGGAAAATAAAGAAAAAATGTTAGAAACAATAAAAAATGGAGCAGCATTTAAGAAATTTGAACAAATGGTTGAGAATCAAGGAGGAGATATTTCCTATTTAGAAAATACAGATAAATTTGAAAAAGCAAAATATGAAATAAAATTTTTTGCAGAAAATGAAACAATTATAAAATCACTAAATGCAGAAAAAATAGGAAGACTTACTTGTTATTTGGGAGCAGGAAGAATAAAAAAAGAAGACAAAATAGATATGGCAGTTGGAATCGTTTTAAATAAAAAAGTTGGAGATTTAGTAAAAACTGGAGATTTAATTGCAACTATTTATTCAAATGATTTGGAAAGAGGAGAAAAAGTAAAAAAAGAGTTGCAATATAATTTCATAAATGATAATATAAAACAAAAGGAGTGAGATTAAAATGGAAGAAAAAAAATGTATGTGTGGAAATGAACAAAAAGATGAATTTTTAGAAGAATTATGTAATAAATATAAACAAGTAAAAGATAATTTAATTCAAATGTTAAACGAAGTTCAAGAGCATTATGGATATATTCCAATGAATGCTCAAAAAGAATTATCTCAATATTTAAATATACCAATGGCTGAAATATATGGGGTAGTTACATTTTATTCAAGGTTTACGCTAAAACCAAAAGGAAAGTATCATATTGCAGTATGTTTAGGAACAGCATGCTATGTAAAAGGTTCACAAAAAATTATGGATAGATTAAAAGAAAGATTAAAAATTGAGCCAGGAGAAACAACAAAAGATGGGTTATTTTCAATTGAAGAAACAAGATGTGTAGGGGCTTGCGGTTTAGCCCCTGTTTTTACTGTAAATGGTGAAGTACATGGAAGAGCAACTGTTCAGGCTTTGGATAATGTTTTAAACAAAATAATTAAAAAAAGTTAAATCCTTAAGAAAGGAATGTGATAAAAAATGAAAAATTTAGAAGAACTACACAAAATAAGAAAAGAAAAGAGAAAAGAACTAGATTTAAGAGTAAATACAAAAGCAGATACAAGAGAAAAGCATATATTAGTATGCCATGGAACTGGATGTACATCATCTAAATCTCCAGAAATATTAGAAAAATTTAGAAAAGTAATAGAAGAAAATAATCTTACAAATGTACGTGTAATAATGACAGGGTGTTTTGGGCTATGTGCAAGAGGCCCTATTGTTATAATTAGACCAGAAGATACATTTTATTCAAATGTAAAAATTGAAGATTGTGAAGAAATAATTAAAGAACATATAATAGGTGGAAGAAGAGTTGAAAGATTATTATGCAAAGATATAGATGGAAAATTAGTAAATAAATTAGATGATTTAAATTTTTATAAAAAACAAAAAAGAATTGCATTAAAAAACTGTGGAGTTATAAACCCAGAGTGTATAGATGAATACATAGCATTTGATGGATATAAGGCATTAGAAAAAGTGCTAAAAGAAATGTCTCCTGATGAAGTTATAGAAGTTATAAAAGCTTCAGGATTAAGAGGCCGTGGAGGTGCAGGTTTCCCTACAGGAAAAAAGTGGGAAATAACAAAAGGTTATGAGAATAATCAAAAATATGTTGTATGTAATGCTGATGAGGGAGATCCAGGAGCTTTTATGGATAGAAGTATATTAGAAGGAGATCCTCATTCTGTGCTTGAATCTATGATTATTGCAGGGTTTGCAATTGGTGCAAACAAAGGATTTATTTATGTTAGAGCAGAATATCCTATTGCAGTACAAAGATTTCAAAAAGCTATAGAACAAGCAAGAGATTATGGAATACTTGGAAAAAATATATTTGAGACAGGTTTTGATTTTGATATTGAAATTAGACTTGGAGCAGGAGCTTTTGTATGTGGAGAAGAAACAGCTTTGCTAGAATCTATAGAAGGAAAACGTGGTCAACCTAGAGTTAAACCACCATATCCGGCAGAAGCGGGATTATGGGGAAAACCAACATTAATTAATAATGTTGAAACATATGCAAATGTTACAAGAATAATTTTAAATGGTGCAGACTGGTATTCATCAATTGGAACAGAAACATCTAAAGGAACAAAAGTATTTGCTTTAGGAGGAAATGTAAATAATATAGGTTTAGTAGAAGTACCAATGGGAACAACATTAAGAGAAATAGTGTTTGATATTGGTGGAGGAATTCCAAACGGTAGAGAATTTAAAGCTGCACAAACAGGTGGACCATCAGGAGGATGTATTCCAGCTGAACATTTAGATACTCCAATTGACTATGAATCTTTAAAAACAATTGGTTCAATGATGGGGTCTGGTGGTTTAATTGTTATGGATGACACAAAATGTATGGTATGTTTAGCAAAATTTTATTTAGAATTTACAGTAAGCGAAAGTTGTGGAAAATGTACACCTTGTAGAATAGGAACAAAAAGAATGCTAGAATTATTAGAAAAACTATGTTCTGGAGAGGGCTCTGAATATGATATATATAAATTAGAAAAATTAGCAGTAAATATTCAAAAAGCGAGTATTTGCGGATTAGGACAAAGTGCACCAAACCCAGTAATTAGTACACTTAAATATTTTAGAGAAGAATTTAGACAGCATGCTATTGAGAAAGAATGTAAAACATTAGAGTGTAAAGCATTATCAAAAATAACAATAAATGAAGAAAAATGTAAAGGATGTGGACTATGCCAAAAGCATTGCCCTGTTGGAGCAATTAGTGGAGAAGGAAGAGAAAAAAGAGTAATTGACCAAGAAAAATGTATTAAATGTGGGACTTGTTTAACTAATTGTCCGTTCCATGCTATTGGAAATTGAAAAGGTTGAAAAATGATTACAATTTTGGTTATGTCAGATTTCATTTAAAACTTGGGCACATAAACTACGTATGAGCCTTTGCTTTTAAATAAAATTTTCTTTGTCAAAATTTAATTCTTTTTCAACTCAAAGAGAAAGAGAGGAAAAAATATGGTAACATTAACAATTGACGGAGTAGAAGTAAAAACCGAAAAAGGAACAACAATATTAGAAGCAGCAAGACAAGTAGGAATAGATATACCTACATTGTGTTTTTTGAAAGATATAAATGAAATGGGAGACTGCAGGATGTGTATAGTAGAGGTTGAAGGAAGAAGAGGGTTTGCCACATCATGTATACAAACTGTGGAAGAAGGAATGAAAGTACACACACATACACCAAATGTTTTAGAAGCAAGACACGTAATACTTGACTTAATAATATCAAACCATGCAAAAGATTGCTTAACATGTACTCGTTCTGGAAACTGTGAATTGCAAGCATTAGCAGTTAAATTTAATGTACTAAATGTTGAATTTCCAGGAGAAATGTCAAAACATAAAATAGATGATTTATCTCCATCAATCGTAAGAGATTTTAATAAATGTATATTATGTAGAAGATGTGTAGCAGCATGTAAAAAAGTTCAAGGTGTCGGAGCTATAGATTGCATAAACCGTGGGTTTGAGTCTTGTATTTCAACAGTAGGAGATCATAGCTTAAATGATGTTAACTGTACAAATTGTGGTCAATGTATAGAGGCTTGTCCTACAGGAGCTTTACACGAAAAAGAAACAATTAATGATGTATGGATAAAATTAAAAGATCCAGATTCTTATGTTGTAGTTCAAACTGCTCCTGCTGTTAGAGTAGCATTGGGAGAAGAGTTTGGTATGCCAATTGGAACAAATGTAACAGGAAAAATGGTAACAGCTTTGAAAAGACTTGGATTTAATAAAGTATTTGATACAAATACAGGAGCAGATATTACAATAATGGAAGAAGCATATGAATTAATTGAAAGATTAAAAACGAATGATAATTTACCAATGATAACATCATGTTCTCCTGGATGGATAAAATATATTGAAATGAATTATCCAGAATTATTACCACATTTGTCAACTTGTAAATCTCCACACCAAATGTTCGGAGCACTTATAAAAACATATTTTGCTAAAAAAGAAAATATAGATCCTAAAAAAATTTATGTAGTGTCTGTAATGCCATGTATAGCAAAGAAATATGAAAGACAAAGACCTGAAATGAAAAATGATGGATTATTTGATGTAGATAATGTTATAACAACAAGGGAACTTTCAAGAATGATTAAACAAGCAAATATAGAATTTACAACTTTAGAAGATAGTTCATTTGATAATCCAATGGGAGAAGCAACAGGAGCTGCGGCAATTTTTGGAACTACAGGTGGTGTTATGGAAGCAGCTTTAAGAACAGCACAAGATGCATTAACTGGTAAATGCATGGATAAAATTGATTTTGAAGAAGTCAGAGGAGAAAAAGAAATTAAAAAAGCAACTGTAAACATTGATGGAAATGACCTAAAAGTAGTTGCAGCAAGTGGATTAAAAAATGCAAGAAAGATACTTGAAGAAATTAAATCTGGAAATGCTGATTATCAATTTGTGGAAATAATGGCTTGCCCAGGTGGGTGTGTAATGGGTGGAGGTCAACCTATTAAAAGTTCAAAAATAAGAAGAGAAGTTGATGTAAGAAAATTAAGAGCAGATGGTTTATACTCAATTGATGAAAAAAGCCAAATAAGAAAATCACATGAAAACCCTGTAGTAAGAAAACTGTATGAAGAGTATTTGGAAAAACCAGGAAGCTATAGAGCACATAAACTTTTACATACACACTATACGAAAAAAGATAAATATAAAATATGAGTAAAATGAAAAAGTGATTTTTGTCCAATTGTGTCGAAAAAAGTCAAAAAGTTTTTGTTGACAAATGGGCTAAAAGCATGTATAATATTAAATGTTATAACGAAATTAAAAGTTGGTATAACGTTTAAATTTATACTAGCTTTTAGCTATTTTTATAAAAAATAATTATTTTCAAAATTTTTTAGAATTGAATTTAATTCAAAAATTCTTTG
>ERZ827156.240-NODE-240-length-84057-cov-6.258946_pt1 | contig 84057 bp, 90 predicted proteins | sample MGYA00519919_ERZ827156 | MGnify/ENA primary metagenome ERZ827156 (study PRJEB31778, sample SAMEA3449269) | human gut metagenome | biome: human gut; feature: human-associated habitat; material: faeces | place: United Kingdom | collected 2010/2012 ... | reverse complement strand
GTCATTCGAAACCGGTATGACCGCTAGAGGCGCACCGAATTAGCCGTCAATTGCATATAGTCTATATTGACTAAAAAAGCTTTATGTGGACTAATAAAATGGTACTGCTTAAATCTTTCTTCCAATTTATAGATGGTATCATAAAATTGATAGATACTATCGCTATTTGTGTACAGATTTATCTTACGTTCACTATATTCAAAATACATGATATCATTTACCTTTAATTTTACTAAGCCATGGTTTGTTTGAAAATATTCATAGATATCTATCTGACTATTTTGTAATAGTATAGTCATATCATCTAAAGTTTTAAATAACATTGTTTTATCCAGTGGTTTATCAAGATAATCAAATACATGCAATCTATAGGCTACATTTTTATATTTAGGAAATCCAGAAACTATTATTATATATGTGTCTAAGTCGTAGTTACGAATCATAGTCGCAATCTCTATACCATTCAAGTTGATCATTTCAATATCTAAAAAAATACAGTCATATTTAACTTTTGATTTAATAAAATCCTCTCCAGAATTAAAAATAGATATTTCCGCCTTATTTTCTCCATAATATTCAATAATATATGATTTAATCTTATTACAAAATTGAATATCATCATCACAAATTGCGAATTTATACTGCTTTATCATTTATAACACCTACTTTACATCATTATATCAGATTTGAAATCAACCTTTTACAAAATTGTGTATAACATGAGTATTCCGCCATCTGAAGGCCATGCAGTACGCTAGAGAAGTCCACACAATCCGTTACATAAGTCCACTCACTTTTAAATATGAATACGTTATACAAGTCCATTAAAAAAAACACGGGATTAGCCACAATGTCATTAAGTTAAGAAATGACATTGGGCAATCCCTCCCTTTTTATTTGTTGTTCGAGCCCAATATTAGCTATAAACCGTTTTGGGGTATATGTAGCCCCTTAAAATCTTGAAGAGCAAATTCACCTTACCACATACAAATTCATTGCGCCTTTTTTTTGCTACAATTTTTTATCCATTGTAGTTAGCCTGATTCCAAATTTGATAATGAAAATAAAATTTATTGATATCAATTACAGTTCCACATTTTGACAATGAATTTTGATATGATAAATTATTTGCAAACGTATTATAATATGCAACACCCAATGCTGAAGCTGCAATCAAAATTGCAGCAACTGCTGGAACGGCTGCAGTTGCTGCACCACCAATGGTTCCACCAGCAGCACAAATTTCTGCATAATTTTTTGCATCGTTAACTAAAGCATTTGATACAGCTTTGGTTTGAGCAGTTCTTACATAATTCCAACCTTCGATTTTCCAAGTCTGACCACATATTCCCGTAGGTATAACTTGTGGAGTTAAATCTGTATTTTCAATAGAATCAATTGCAATATCTAAGAAACTTTCTTTCGTATAATTCGTTCCTGCTACTTGATTAAATTCATCAAAGTCATAAACATCAACTATTTCTTTGATTGTATCATAATCATAAATATATTTATTATCTTCTATAATTAAAGTTTCTGTTATTCGATCTTGCATTTGTTGCATTTCAGCTAAAATTTGTTCATCAGTTTTAGTCTCATATGCCCTAGCATCAACGTTAATCAAAGTAATAGATAAAATGAACGCACACATACACGAAAATATCTTTTTGATTTAATTCATCATATTATTCTCCTATTCTCTGTTCTAATCTTTACAATAAAGATAAATCACTATGACTAAATTTATACAGATATAAAGAGTTATAATAATGCTTAATACATTTTTTAATTCATAATAACCATCAACCAAACGTGTAAATAGCGTCATACTTGCGCTTACTAACATAATAGATATCCCAGAAAACTGTGCAAATTTATCTTTCATATTATCCATCATCCCTTTCCGTTATAATCAAAATACTCGTTCGAATTAAAATTTGTTCACATTATTATGATCATTATCCTCTAATATACCTGCTAAGATTAAAAATTATTGGTTCCCATGGGTATCAATCTCCTTATGTGTTTTTTATAGATTATAAATCAAAATTCAATGCTATTAATGCTATCACAGTTCAATAATAGATAATATTGTTCACTTCTCTATAGTTTTTATTTACATCATTTTTATAAAAATATAAGTCTTATAAAACTTATATTTTTTGATATCTAAAAGAGTAGGGTTGTATCAGCAATCCCTCCCTTTTTATTTGTTGTTCGAGCCCAATATTAGCTATAAACCGTTTTGGGTATATGCGCCCCTTATACTGTTTTATGAAATAAGGCAAATTGCCTTATCAGATTATTAACAAATAAAACTTAATGTATTGATATTATTCTTAATTAATCCATATATGAAAAACCGTTCCTAAAGTATCATCACATTTTAACTGAAGTGTGATAGTACCTTTTAGTATATCATACACAATCAATTGATTCTCCGTAAGAAGTAAAAGATGCTTTAAGTCTAATCTTTTAATATCTACAATTCTTTCATTTTCAGAAATGGCATACGGTGAAATATCAACAAATTCGCTTTGCAATGTTTCATAATTAAAAATAGTAAAACCCAGTTTATCTATAGTTATCGATTCATGTGATATAGCAAGAAAATCATCTCCAATATCATAAATATCGGAAGGAAATATTTCTTCAATCGTATAGAATTCACTTGTTTCGTTAACTAAGTCATATCTATATATTGCACCAGCATATATTTTTTCTAAACTATCAAGATCTCGCCACCCCGCTGAAACAGCGTATAAATAATTCCCTTTTGTAATAACATCATTAAAGAAATATTGCTTCTCTTTATTGGCTTCAAGTTCTTTTATTGTATCTATTGTAAAATCACCATCATTTCCAGAAATAGAAATCAAAACATTTTTAAAATAATTCTTCCCATTTTCAACTTCTGTGGCTTCAACCTCTGTTCCAATAGTATAAACTTTATCAGACGAAGTAATGAAATCACTAAATAACATATCCTTATCAAGTTTTAGATATTCCACTTCTTCTAATTCTGGTGTATAAATTGAAATAAACGAGTTTTCGCCTGTAGTAGTTGCAAAATAGTAATTATGAGAAGCTCCTGATGATGTATATGCACAATGGTCCGTTTGATAACGATGAATTAACCCTGTGTTGAAGTCTATTGAAACTAAAGATTGCTTATCTCGACCAGGAAAATCTTCTTCGGTAAATACTAAATACTGATTTAACAATTCAGAACGATGAACCACAGGGTTTATATTCGTATTTATAATCTTAATATCTGTTTTGGTTATTTCATTTAACTTTTCATCATTGAATTGATAGCCAATTATTCCATCGTTGCCTAACACATAAAAATCAACCTCGTCTGAAGTTTCAAAATGATTTGTTTTTTGACAACCTACTGTTCCAATCAAAAGGAATGCGATTATACAGTATGAAATAATTTTTTTAATGTGTTTGTACAATTTAAACTGCTTCATAATCTGGGAAAATCATCTATTCCTATATGTAATTAATGTGTTAGAATTTTCAACAAATTCTCCTGGATGTACTGCGATTGCACCACCGATATCATTATCAGATTTATTTAAATTAACACCTGCAGTATAATAATAAGCCGCCCATACTAATTGAGAACAATAAAAACTACCAGTTTGATAACAGTTCCAAAAATTAAGATTGTAAGGTTTCCCTTTTTGCTGTCCAGCCCAATAACCAGCATTATAATCTTGATTAACGGTTGTGCTCTTAACACCCACTTGCCAAATTGTATGTGTACTACTTTTCCATACTCCATGCCTAAAATCTGCTGTTTTCCCCGGCTTTTGTGCTTCAATTACCGCCTCAATTCGTTGTGGAGCTACTATTGCAGAATGCCAAGTATTAACAGTATTAGTCCCAAACCCTTCGGTTGTTACACATATCACACCATCTCTCCAAGACCATGAACCAGTTGCTAATCTTGTTGTTGGATTCTTAAAATCACCATAAATTGGTGTCTGAAGCCCATACTCTAAATATTCTTGTTCTCTTTCAGGCATCGTTTCAAGTATTTCTTTTTGTTCTTCGGTTAAATTTTGCTCATTTAATGTATCTTCATTAGCCAAAATAGGACTAGTAAAACACATAATGCTCATCATTGAGCAAATAAATAAAGAAAATGTTTTTTTCATCAATTTACTCTCTTTCTTATTTTGTTCTTTTATGAATAGCGCTATCTCTAATTCAAATATAATATAGAATTTAGAAAAATACAATACATATATTTATTACGTTTATTTTTTTTTATATTCGTTATAATTAATCATATTCAAATTGAAAAAATAAATATTTAATCATATAATTTAAGAGAAGATATATACATAAAGAAATTAAATGGAGGAACTTACATGAAATACATTCAATTTACTAAGAAGGAAAATGAGGTTATGGATATTTTATGGAAGCATGATGTTGCAATGTCTGCAAATGATATCAAATTAGCTTCCAAAGACTTGAGTATCAATACGATTCAGCAAACGCTACAAAAATTATTGGAGATAAAATATATCAAGGTTGCAGGAATCGGACAAAACAAGAAGGCAATCACAAGATTATATAGGCCAGTTATATCCGAAGCTCAATATGTGAATTCATTTATTGGCGAAGATACACGAGCAAAAATTTCAGCTTATTTTGTTGAACACACAGATGATTTGGAGATGATTGAACAATTAAAGAAATTGATTCAAGAAAAAGAGAAAGAATTAAAATAATGCGATTTTCTGCATCATCTCTTTTCATTACTTTGTGTATCAGTTTTTTGTTGATTCTTCTGTTAGACATATTACTTTCATACAAGAAAAGTTATAAATTGTTTCGGACAGATTTTATAACAGTGTTAATCGTTGTTGTCGTATTAAGAATGTTTGTGCCACTTGAATTCAAATTTACTAAAACTATTGTAGTGCCACTGATCATGAATCCAATCATTGAACTGTTACAATATAAGATTTATGCAAATGTGCAAGTATATCAATTCTTATTATTGGTTTGGGCATTAGGTATTATATGGAATCTGATTAAATGGATTCGCGCAATTCAAATCACTAAAGACATGTACAAACGTATTGAAAACCATTCAGAACATTATCATATAAAAGATTTTATTGATAACTATCAAGAAGAAAATTATGTGGTATTAAGAACGAACTATGTTTCTTCCCCTATGGTCATGGGCTTTAATAAAACTATATTGATACCAGACGTATACCTTTCACAAGAAAATTTAAAAAATATATTACTTCATGAAACATGGCACATTAAAAATCATGATGTGCGCACTAAACAGATTATCAATCTATTAGTTATCATGTATTGGTGGTTTATTCCAGTATATAGATTAAGAGATAAAATTGATTTATTTTTAGAAATGCGTGTAGACTATCAAACAACGAATCCATTTTCTAAAGAGGAAGTAATGAAATATATGCATACGCTAATAGAAATCCAAAAAAACATTCAAGGTAGAAATGAATTTAAGAGACAATCTACACATTTTATGATTCAAGATAATGCACATGTATTAGAATATCGTATAAATTATTTAATGGATGGAATGTATCGAAAAAAAACGAGCAAAATTCTAATGATTGTCGTATTAGCTCTTCCATTACTTACAAACAGCATTATTTTGGAGTCTGAATTTGATCCTCCAAACAGTAAGGAAATATATGATCAATCAGATATAGATAAGGGATATATTATTAAACATAAAGATGGAACATATAAATTAGTATTAGGCAAAACACGTTTCAAAATATCAAATCCAAACGATGATTGTTTTAAAGATGTTCCAATTATAAAGGAGTAAATAATTTATGAAAAAAATAATGATTATGTTAGTGTTGATCGCATCAATGAATAGAGTAACACCTGTTTTAGCAAATGAAACTAAAACCACTGCAAATATTTATATTACCATGCCATGCAAAGAGAAGTTGGTCTGGAAATTCAAAAATATAAATGGAAGATTGTATAAAAGATTATGGAATCAAACATTGAATAAATGGGTTGGAGACCATTGGATTCCTTGTTAATAAATTTAGAATAGTCTTTTAATATCTTTGTATAAACGGGAATTGACATAAGTTTACTGCTTATGTATATATTCAAATCGGTATCCCTCTCCGTCTTCATACAACGGAGTCTTGGATACCTTTTTATTGTCTTTCCGTCATATGCATTCAATTTATAACTTTCTCTGATAGTAAAATGAATCGGATAGCCAAAATCCAACTCATACTAAATTAACTGCAAAATTTTATCAAAAATTATTGCATGGAAAATGAAATTAAAGTTTGGACGATAAAAGATGGATATAAATTCGGAGATGATCTTACCTCTAAAGTACTTGCATTCGCATTTGGACTAAGTGCGGAAATAGAGAGAAACTTAATAAGCCAGAGAACCAAGGAAGCGCTAGCCCGTAAAAAAGCGGAAGGTGTGCAATTGGGCAGGCCAAAAGGAAAAAAATCTACTCATTATAAATTGACTGGCAAAGAAAAAACTATTATCGAATTGCATGAGAAAGGATTATCTAAAAGTAAAATCGCAAAGATACTAGACGTACATAGAAACACTTTAAATGTATATATTAAACAGAATGGAATTAATTTAAGCTGATACCAACTAAACTATTATTTTGTTACTTTTAGAATTTAGAATAAAATATAGCAAGGTAAAATGATAGTTTTATAGAATTCTGTTAGTGTGAATAAACAGAATTATTGTGCTAAACTTTATTTGGGTGTGATGATGAAATTAATAAAAATAAATAATTAAATCCGAGAAGTGAACTATAAATAGTAACAAATTAAAAATGATAGTTTGCTATATTAAATATATACGGATCTACAGCCAATAAAAAATTGTTTATGCTGTTATAGACAGTTATGATTTTTTATTGGATTTTGTAATAAAATAAAGTGAAAATAAAGTACGATAAAGGAGATAAAAATTATGCCAACAACGATAGAGGTAAATAAACAAAGTGTAGAAGCATTACTGGGAAGTGGTAAAACAAAACCATTTGTAATTCCAGAATATCAACGTCCATATGCATGGACAAGTGAGCAAGTTGAAACTCTTTTTGAAGATTTGTGGGAGTTTACAACTACTAGCGGTGGTACTGAACGTGATGGATCTTATTTTTTAGGCAGTATTGTGTCTTATGAAAATGAAAATGGTGAACAAGAAATTATTGATGGTCAACAAAGAATCACATCTTTATTTCTATTGCTTAGAGCCATCTACACAAAGTTGATTTCTACTCCTGAATCAGAAAGAACTCCGGAAGCGGTTAATTTTATCGGCAAAATAGAACCTTCTATTTGGAGAACAAATAAGCTTACAGGTAAAGTGGATTATAAAAATATTCTTCTTACATCTAGAGTTGTTAATAATGAAGGAAATGAGATTCTTAGAAATATTTTAGAAACTGGAAAAGCAGATGAGAATGCAAAGGATAATTATTCTAAAAATTATTGCTATTTCCAAGAGCTATTTGATAAACACTCTGCCGAAAATCCGTTGATGGTCTATCAGTTTATTTATGCATTATTGAATCAAGCGATTTTGCTGCCTATTACAGCTGATACTCAAGATACTGCATTAACTATTTTCTCTACTTTAAATGATAGAGGTTTGCCATTATCTGATGCAGATATTTTTAAAGCTAAGATTTATAATCAACTTTCAGTTGATCAAAAATCAGCTTTTATTGATAAGTGGAAAGAACTTGATGAACAGGCTACTGAAACGAATGAAAGCATTCAACAATTGTTCTATTACAATATGTTCTATCTTAGAGCTTTAGAACAAGACACAAACACTACAACTCCTGGCCTACGTAAATATTATGCTGCAAACAAGTTTTCAAGATTGTATGAACCAGAGCTTATAGAAAACCTATTTGTTATTTTAAACTTGTGGAAGGTCGTTAATAAAGGAGAAGAAATAGAAAATGAGGACTGGTCGAAAAACACAAAAATCCGTCAATCTCTAGATACTCTTAGTTCCTATCCTAATGAGTTCTGGAAATATCCAGTTGTTGTTTACTATATAAGTTATCGCAGTGAAGAATCATTTGAAGACAAATTTGGGCTATTCTTGAATAAGCTTTTAATGGAGCTAATGACTAAATATATATTGGCACCAACCATTAATGCAGTTAAACAAGATATTTTGAAACTTAATTCTAAAATCATTTACTCTGACACTCCTTCATTTGACTTTAAAGAAATTGATACTAGTCGTTTAGAAGCTGAAATCAAAAATCCTAACAGAAATGTTGTAAGAATGTTATTAAAGACCTTGGCATATGAAAAACAAGATGATTTGTTGCCATCACGTTGGGAGATTGAACATATTTTCCCTCAAAAATGGCAAACAAATTATTTTCCAAATATACCAGAAGAAACTATTAAGGATAAAATTGAACATATTGGAAATAAATTACCGTTTGAAAAAAAGCTTAACATCGTTGCTGGAAATGGATATTTTGGAAAGAAGAAAGCATTATATAAAGCTTCTAAGATTGTAATAACAAAGAAGATGGGTGATTCTATTATTGATAATTGGAATTTAGATTCAATCACCGAAAGAGATCTTCGAATTACTGATATTATTGTTAAGACACTTAAAAGATGGAACAATGAATATATGGATCAATCTTCTGGTGATCAAAAAGAGATGCCAACTGAAGAACAATTGGCACAAATTGAAGAATTCAAGAAAAAGGGATGGATAAAATAAGTTATTTAGGATTAGCATACACTACTCCACCGTATATAGATCTTAATTGATCTAACGTATAGGATTTTGTTTGCCAATCCTTTTTTGCATCTTGAAATGTATTTGTAATACAGTCAAGATCACCTTCTTGAACAGTTTATGTATTATCTTTTACTGCAGTGACTATACCAACATGATTATGTCCAATTGCAGAGAACACTGCACCGGCTTTTGGTGAAGAAGATCATTCAAATTTATCTGGATGTGCTACAACCAATTCCTTAGACACAGGAGAAATGAGTGTAGAACAGAAAAGAATCAACAATGCCTGATGGAGAATCGTAATGCGATCATCAAATTAGTTACAAAAGCTGCCAATGGTTATCGCAACTGGGAGCGATTCAGAAACATATGTATGCTGATCTTAGAAAAGGCATTAATTTTGAAATCACAAGGATGATGGAAGCATTAAAATAGTTAAAAAAAAAGGACCCGGACAACAAAATTGTCCAAGCCCAATATCAGCTATAAACCGTTTTGGGGTATATGCCGCTTCTTAAATTCTTGGAGAGCAAATTCACCTAACCCCATCCAAATTTATTGTGCCTCTAAAACTGGATAGGGATAAATCAACCTTTAGAAGTCACAGGGATTTTTGCTTTTAGAAAGTAATAACCTTAAAACACTCATAGTATTTTAAACCCTACAACTTTTAATCTAGCTGGTATCTAATTGCGGATTACCATTTTTAACTATGACCATTCAAATCTATTACGCGATCACATTCTTCAGCTAATTGTATATCATGTGTAACCATTATAATTGTACATCCTTCTCTTTTAAATTCTTTGAGTAGTTTTATAACAATTTGTTTATTTTCTTCATCTAGTGATCCAGTTGGTTCATCGGCTAAAATCAATTCACATGGCTTAACTAATAATCTAGCCAGTGCTATACGTTGTTGTTCTCCACCAGAACATTCATAAATGAATTTTTTTGAATATCCATTTAAGCCAACTTTTTTTAACGCGTCTTCAATGTACTTATTTACGGTCTTATTATTTTTTTCATTTATTGCCATCTGTAGATTTTCGTATACAGTTTTATTTTCGATTAATGCAAAATTCTGGAACAAATATCCTATTTTTGATTTTAAGAGTAAAGTGGCTTTCTTTGAAAATGGCTTAATTCCTTTTTCTCCAAACAAAATGATTTCTCCTGAATCTGGACTGTCTAATAAGCCAATCATATTTAACAATGTTGATTTACCACATCCTGATTTTCCAATTATTGCAACAAACTCATTTTCATATATGGTACAAGAAAATGAATCAAAGATTACTTTCTCTTTAAATTTCTTTTGAATCGAATCTAATTCTACAATTTTCTTCATAACTATCTGGCTCCTTTCAATGAATCTACACATTCAGCATATTCTTTTTTCTTTAACGTGAAAATGGTAAATATCAAATCTATTCCAAGTATTAAAAGGCCAATTTCAAAAGATTCTAATATTCTTTTAGAATATAATGCATAGAAAATAATCACCGATAGATAAAGAGATACATTTATACTTAAGTATAATGAATATCTTTCGTAGAAAGATTTCCCTAAAAGATATTGAATAGACAAATAGTATCTTTTTTCAAATAAGAAAATGACAATCGCTTGAAGTTGGTAAACAAATAAAATTGTGCTTATTAAAACGATTAGTATAGTTAATGAAATCAATTCATATGTTTTTTTGTTCTTGACCTGTGCAAAATAAGAATCACTTAAATAAAATTTTACTTTTTTGTCCATATTGTTCTGAATTAAAAATCTTTTAAAATTTGAAACACTTTTTTTTGTATCGATTGGGATAAAATAATTATCAGTTGAAACCCTTGCATTTTCCATCCAATTATGGTCTATAAAAATTACCGGATTTATTTTTTCTAAATCTTTCGTATTTTCTACATAAGGCATATGTCTTACAAACCTAAGATTTGGTTCGATTCGAATTACCTTACAATCTTCATAATTTGAATAATAGCTTATCTGATCTTGATTGAATGAATAATTTTCAGGTATCAGTAAAATAGATTCTTCTATCTGATTAAAATCTAAAGGATTTCCAAATTCATCGCGAATCGTATAATCTTTTAAATAATTATTATTTACAACTATATATGGTATTTCATTTGAAACAGGTATTTCTAAATCACTGTCCATATGATTTTTTAAGAAGTCAATTCGTTTGTTTATATCGAAATCCTCATATATTCCATTATGTTCCTGCATATAATAATACAGTTTATTAACAAGTTCAGATGAATAAAATAAGTCCTCATTTAAAGACACAGATATGCCGTTTGTTATAATTTTATTCGACATTTGACTTTCATTCAAATTCAAAATGTAGAGATAGTGTACTGATTCTATCCAATCCGCGCAGTTTGTTAAGAATACAGGAAATAAAACAAAAATCAGAATTCCTTTCAAGACCAATGATAGAACTGTTTTATTTTCTTGAGTACCATTTTGTTTTATATACTTCACTGATTTGACGGTTATCGTTGAAATTAACAAAATAATTCCTATCATAATTAAACTGAAAAGTAGCTTAATTCCCTCATTGATTAGATAGTATAAGAATAAAGAGGCACATGGTCTATAAGGGCCAACAAATAATGCGAATAAAATAATTTCTAAGAAAAGAAATAGACCATATAAGATTGCGATATGTTTTGTATATAGTGATATAAAAATTTTCTTGTTTGAATTTCCTAGCATTTTACGTATCACTATTTCTTTTCTATCTTTCAGAAAAATAAAAGCGAAAATCAATGCAGTCCCTAATATTGCATTCAAAAAAACCATATTCAAAAATTTTTCTTTTTGCATAGAGTAAGGAACAATTTCAACATCTGAGATACCTTGTCCTTGGCTATTTTCAGGGATAAATTCTTTAAAATAATCTTTCATTTGACTTGTAGAAGTTTTATTTGAATTTGAAATAGAGTAAAGTGTAATAATTTCAGAACCTGGAGTGTGATTCAACAAATCATTTAAAGTGTGAAATTCATATATGTCATTATAATCTCCGTAATAGCCTCGATTTAAATAATCAATATAATTATATGCATCCTTATCATTTAGATTTGTAGAATAATAATTCTTTGAATCCTTTTTAAAATTAATTCGTTTTTGATCATTCCGTATATATAGGGATTTCAAATCCTGTGGATCAGCAGAATAAATATAGATTAAATTCTTTTGTATAAACCCCTCAGTATTTTCATAAACTTCTATAATTCCTGTACTGTTTGTCTCTTCACAATATTCATGAATTGTTGAAACTAATTCTTCATTAAATTGTAGGTTTAATCCTGTTACTTTTTTATTAGTTGTTTGTCCAATTGAAGTGGCAAAAGAATTCATTCTGTTTATCTGATCAGAAGAAAAGGATGAGAATCCGGAATAAAAAATATATACACTTAGGATAGCAACAAGCAAGTATGATAATTTTTTCATAATTCATCTCAACTTTCTAAAAAGAGTCTCTTATTGATAAGGGAACTCTTTTGATTATCTAGTTCTTAATCCTGAGGATGCAGTATGTGAGTGCGAATAAGCTGTTTTTGGATTCCAATTAACGCTGAATCCTGTACTAAATTTACTATTTTGTCCCGATGCCATTATCAAACCATTATGAATAATAGAACCGCTCATATAATTATTAGTATTGTATGCATTTCCAAATAACCAATAACTTCCAATAGACCCCAAACACGAAGCTTCAGTAGTTCCGTATTGTTAACTAATTTGGGCGTTGTGAGAAATATTTTTAGAATCCGCTAATATTGAAAATTGGAAAGCAAGTGTGATTATAGTTTCTGTAGCTTTTTATTATCTCCTTTTATTCTTTCTTTAGTTTGCATTACATAATCAATAGACAAAAAATTCACCATAAAGTTCTTATTTAAGTATCTTCTGTTTATTTTGATGATTAAATCAGCTGATTCTGATTCTATTATATTTTCTACACTTTGCCTATATCTGGCATGCTATAACGATTATAAACTCAGAAAATACGATATATTTTAAGGCTGAAAAATATATCTACTGATTTTATATCAATCGTAATATTCTTTATAAAACCATGTCTACTTCTTAACACTAATAATGTAAAGTCATACTATAAACTAAATTCCTTTATCCAATCACCGAAGGATAACAATTGATATCCCTGAAAAACTAGAGTACCTTCCATACCAACGTCTACAACATTATATTCAAATACACTAACTTCAAAAGTTTTCATTCCCTCTTCAGTCATAAAAATCAATTCAAAAAAAGCTTCTGGACTTGGAACTTTTCCAGGAATAGCAAAATACTCACCTTCTTTTTTTTCAATTAATTTTGCAGATATCGATTCTTTTCTAAATTTATTTCTTGTATACCTTAGCATATTCATTCTTCAAAATATGTATAAATTAGTTAATTAAGCAAAGTAATCTACACATACTTTTTCCTTTCTAGTTTAAAATTTATCAGATTTTTATTAATCCACTATCAATAGCTCATATGTATTTGTAAAAGTAAATAATTGATAATGTACTTTTACAGTTACCGGTTGAACCTCATTAACAATATCCTGATCATATATATACTCATGAGTTACCTTGTTACCATCTATATTTTCAGTATGATAAAACTCAATGAGCCTTTCCTCTAACTTTGTTCCAGCCTTGATATTCACCGGTTCGTTGAATGAATGGAAGATTATATTGCTTTCCACGTATTGTCTATAGATTGCAGTCGATAGGATCAAGGCCAGTAAAACACACCCAATAATCATTACTTTCTTTTTCATAGGCTTATCCTCACAAAAGCGTTATAAGAATATATAGAACAATTAGAATTAAAAGACCCATTCCAATCTTTTTCTTATCATTCTTGGCATAAACTAAGTTATATACTTCAAAAGTCCAGAATCCAAATTGAAATGTATACTTCGTAAAATAGTAGATCAAGAAACATACAATCAATGCCCCTATACAAATCATCCCTTTAGAATATTCCACCATAGATTTATGTCCTTGATTTAATGCTTCATTATCCTCATTCAATTTATCAATGATTTCCCACTGTTTATCATTCATGAGCATTACCATACTTTCTTTTCAACCATGGATAGATAATCAATATACAAACACTTATAATACCTGCAAGTACATATTGTTCGATTGGTTGCTTATGAAATCCTAATAACCTTCTTAGTAGTTGAAATAGCCAATAACCATTCACTACCCACTTCACCCAACTATTATATTTCTTTTCCATAGCATCAGTTTTTATATCTTTACAGATTCTTTTAAAATCAAATAAACTTCAGCTCTTGTAGCTTCTGGATAAGGTAGTACAAACAGAATTCCAATTCCACAACAAATCAAGCCTAGAATGATCCATCCTAGAAAAGATAAATCTAAGACAAATAAATCCATCTTTTGTCCAGTCGTCATTTGTTTGGATAAAGAGAAGGCTTCATCAGCCGAAAGATTTGGATTTTCTGCCAATAGATATGGAATCATAGAATATTCATAAGCCTTAACAAATCCAGGAATTATGAATAGTAACAACCATAGTAGGGTTTTTAAATCCATTAAAAACATGATTTTTACCACATTTAAATAATTACCCTTGAACCCTTTAAAGATTTCACCAAGTTCAGGATTCTCATCATGATTCTTAATAAAATATCCATTTTTTCCAACTACGATGACATTACCAATAAAGATTGTATAGAGGATTCCAAGAATACTGGCAACAGAAATGAATGAATAAAATATAAGTTCAAAATTAGATGAATAAAATATAGGCTGAGCATCATAAGAATGGTTGTTTGATGCAAAGTCTTGTACTCTTTCAATAATGGTTGTTTTTTCACCTGTCAATGTTGATGCGATCAACGTAACCACAAACATCTTCCAATAGTTTCGTTTCATGATTTGTTTGGCTTGTTCTTTAACTTGTTGTCTGTTCCACATATTTATTCACCCAACTTTCTTTAGACATGCAATCTCTTTTCTAATTCCTTCAATATTGCATTGGCTTCTTTAACATCATTTAAATACTTATCACTATTAAATAACACTTTTTCCTTGGAAACATAGATTGGCAATACACTATTATCTTTCAAAACAACTTTAATGCCTACATACATCATTGGTTCTACTGCACCCGCCATAAATGTAGCTCCACCTAAAATTGTATGTGTAAATGGTTTTGTTTTACCTTTAAAATTAGCATCTTCATTTTGAATAGAACACTTTTGAATCTCTTCATATAAACAGCTTGCCCCACCCATTATTTCTAATCTATTTTCTTCATCATGAAATTTCACACACATTTTTAATCACCTCCTCTATTTTCTTTGCGATCTTACGATCTTGTATGTACTGATCTGTATTGACCATTGTCTTTTCTTTCGACACATAAATAGCTAATACAGTTTCATTCTTTAAAACAATTTTCACTCCAACATACAAATATGGATCCTGTAATAAGCCAGATGGTAATGGTCCACCTGGAAGTACAGCTGTAAATGGAATTCCTTTTCCCTTATATTTTGCCTTTTCATTTAAAACAGATACTCTTATCACATCATCATAAGAGTATTTTCCCTGTGTTCCAGTAACAATCTCAAATTGTCTGCAAGAATCATCAAATTTAACATATTCATTTAAATCCATAAGTTTTTCCGCCTCACCATTTTGTAATTCATAAAACAGTTATTATACTTCTTCCATATATTTTGCCTTAAACGCAATACAACTTCTCTCTTTTCCAAACAATCCTTTGGATTCCACACGCCCAAGACCATATGCCCAGAATGTAACAGTTTGACCTTCTGTAAAATCAAATTCTTTATTGTAATCAAGTACACAAACATACGACTTATCATCAAAGATACTGATCATGTATCCTCTAAAATCTTTATCATCTACGCGAGCTACGATTTTGCCCGTATATGTCAATTTCTTTCCATACCACTTAGAATGTGTAACCTCCAAATCCGATTGATCCGGTGATTGTGATTCCGCCTTAAAGGATGCTTTATCCACTTCACTGCACTCCACTGAAATCGTACTTTCTAATCCCCGATATTCAACAGTAACCTCTGAAGTCTTTCCAGCTTCTAATGTGACAGGATCTTTGACAGTCCATCCTTGTGTAATAAATTCTTTTGTACCATCCTCATAATAGGCCCATACACCAATCTTCGACTTATTATCTATAGTTTCATTATCTTCTGCAAGACCCGTATATAAGGCTGTCATATTCTCTAGCTTTTCCTGACTAACCTCTACTTTTTCATTATTTGGTGTTATATTCGAACATCCACAAACCAAGAATACACATAACAATGCCGCTGCATACTTCTTCATAGGTCCACCTCCTCTTCTATATTATCTTGTAGTCTTGGAAGCTTATTATCTATGATCCTACTTTGCGTCTGGATATGTGTCTTCAAATTTATCGGCATATCGATTGTGCTTTTTATACTTGAAGAACATAACGACTAAGAAAACAACAACTACTACACCTAATACGTAAACTAGCCAATCTAATGTCATCTTACTATGTCCTCCTTTTCTAATTTCATATTAGCATGTTTGTAATCGTTTTCATACATTTTTTTATTCATTTTCAACCAAACGTATCATTTGTTATTTTCTTACGTAAAATACATGAATCAATGAATCGTTCAATACTAAATTTCTATTCAAAAAGGACTGTTACACATGCTGCAACAGCCCATCTTTTATAATGGATTCAATCCAATATGATTATATCCACAATTCCAAAAGAATATAGATTACAACTCCAACTATAATACCAATTCCAATCTTCTTCTTATCATTCTTTGCGTAGATCGAATTAAAGATTTCAAATGATAAAAATCCAAGCAGAAAAAATATATTCTTCGTAAAATAGTAAATCAAGAAACACACCACAAATAAGCCTATATAAATCATCCCTTTAGAATATTCCACCATGGATTTATGTCCTTGATTTAATGATTCATTATCCTTATTCAATTTATCAATAATTTTTTTCTGTTTATCATTCATAATCCTTACCTATACTTTCTGCGTAGCCAGATATAGAAAGCGAGTGCACAAATCACGATTATACCCGCAAGTCCATATTGCACTATTGCCTGTTTATCACCTAATACTCTTCCTAGAAATTGTGCAATTCCATAACTACATAATAAGCATAAAGCTACACACTTCACCCAAAAGCTAGATTCCTTCTTTTCTTTTGGAGTTGTATCCAACAAGTCTTCATCTAAATATTTTTGAAGATCTTCATTCATATCTTCCTGTAATCTTTGAATCCGATTTTTTTTCATATCATTATCTCCAAAACAATGTGGTTTTTAAATAAGATGCATGAAACGCAAATATTAAGAAGATGATCAACAATATGATTTCTCCATAATGGATATATTTTTCTTTGTATCTATAGTCATACAATGGTTTATCCAAATATACACGACCATCTACTTGTACTAATAATTGAGAATGTACTAAAGCTGCTATTGTATTCGAATCAAACTTAGAAATATCAATTGCCCTTTCTTCATTGAATATTCCATTCTTAATAAAATATCGAATGACTTTGAATTTATTTATTAAAACGCTCATACGCATACACAAAAAACCCAATATCTGCAACACACATCATTTCTTGTAAGTAATCATGGATATACAACCCATAAATAGCTCCATCCGCAAGTAGAACAACCATAGAAATGAATCCTCATTTAGGAAAGCTCATCTGAAACATGAACTCCAGCACAAGTACTATGATGCATATTACGCCTATCCTCGGATTTATCCCCCTCTCTAGTTTTCAAAATTTGTTTTACCTCTTCTTCCGTCATTTCAACAGGAATCAACGGAATAAAAACATTCTTATTATTCTTTTTTCTCTGCCTCTTTTTCATAATTTTACTTTGCGTCTGGATATGTGTCTTCAAATTTATCGGCATATCGATTGTGCTTTTTATACTTGAAGAACATAACGACTAAGAAAACAACAACTACTACACCTAATACGTAAACTAGCCAATCTAATGTCATCTTACTATGTCCTCCTTTTCTAATTTCATATTAGCATGTTTGTAATCGTTTTCATACTACTTTTATTTCATTATCAATCAAACTTGTTTATATCACATTACTTAAACAAGTTTTATTCACTTTTTCAAACAATCTATGTTTTAGACATCGATAATGTCAATTAAGATGATATGGTTGGCTTGAATGAGGGCTCGAATATGAATCTGAAGAATATATGTATTTATATACAATTAGCGATACGCATTATGCGATTTATTTAGAAGATGCATGCGAAGGCGTTTATATTGTTGAGCCAATTATCATATATGACTATAAGCCAAATAGGGAATTGGTCGATGAAGATACGAAAGAAATTTTAACAGGCATCTTAGAAACAACGCAAAGCCTAAATACCTATAATTGTACAAAAGCATTATTAGAACAATTTTAAACAAAAGAAAAAGCAGTTTAATGACTGCTTTCTTTCATATATTCAAAATATTCTCTACCTACTTTATTCTTCTTCCAGTTTTGTAGAATCTTGAAACCAGGATATGAGAAGATGACCTCACATAGTGTTTCTACAATCATACCTGTAAAGGCACACACAACACATTGTACCAATGTCCATCCAAAGAATTGGTGTGACACAATCAATGCGAACGTTAGATTGTCGCAAAACTGACCAATACCAGTAGATACATAAGAGCGGAATGCATACGATTTAAAGTTACTGTTGTTGTTAGAAATCTTTCCTAACATGGAATTCGTATAGTTATTCACAATGGCAGAAACAATAAACGCAATTGTACTTCCAAATAGTACATACCAAGTACCACCAATTGTTCCGTCTAATGCCCCATTAATAATGGCTTCTGATCCTTCTACATAGGATTCACCCCATACACCAGGAATCTTTGATGCCAAGAAAAAGACTAGGCACATACCTAAATTCACCAACACCGCTACAAGTGATGCTTGTGTTGCAGCTTTAGGACCAAAATGTTTTGTGATGACATCCATACATAAGAATGAAAGCCAGCTTACCACAATTCCACAATCTAGTGCCATAAAGTTAAATGGCAAGTTAATACTTTTGTTCGCCAAAAGATTCATGGTGATGACCGAAACAATAAAAAGTGTCATCGTAAGTGAAGGTATACTTCTTAGTAATACACTCACTTCTTTAACTTCCGTTTTAATTCTATTCATTTTTTACCCTCCTGTTTTTTTAAAGATGGTTGGGAAGCAAAACATCTTTGTTCAAACCATATAAGTCTAATATGTTTTTAATTATTTGTCAAAATTTATATCACTTATGCTATGATTAATTCCGGTGATACTTATGACAATTAAACTATACGAACAAGAAGGCTACCAAACAACATTTCAGGCCCATGTTGTTTCATGTGTTAAAAAGAATGAATTATATGACATCATCTTGGATCAAACCCTTTTCTTTCCTGAAGAAGGTGGACAAACATGTGACAAAGGAACGTTGAATAGTATTGAAGTAGTGGATGTGCAAATCATAAATGATGAAATTCACCATTATACTCATTCTGCATTAAATGGTGATGTACAAGGTATTATTGACTGGACTCATCGCTACACCAATATGCAACATCATACAGGAGAACACATTCTTTCTGGATTGATACACAAAGAATTTCATGTGGATAATGTTGGATTTCATTTAGGATACAATGAAATTACAGCTGATTATGCGATGGATTTTAATAATGATCAAATTAAAAGAATTGAAGCTTTAGTGAATTCTGTCATCTTTGCAAATAAACCTGTTAAAACCTATTACTTAGAGGATTATTCCAACATGGAATATCGAGCTAAACTTGACTTAGCCAAACCACGCCTTGTCGAAATTGAAGATGTAGATTTATGCGCATGTTGCGCACCCCATGTAAAAAGTACGATTGAAGTGGGATTGTTTAAAATCATTAAATCGATGAAAATCAAAAAAGGCACACGCCTATTCTTCCTATGTGGAAAACTTGCCTATGAAGACTATGTCTTAAAACATGATCAATCTATTCAAATCTCCAATCAATTGTCTTCTAGCATTGAAGCTTTATCATCCAATGTACAACGCGTATTAGATGAAAATTATACTTTGAAACAAAGAATCAAACAATTAAATAAAGAGATGATTGATCACTTAATTATCGAACATAAAGAAAGCCAAATCGTTCTATGTGATGAACTGGATCGAGATACACAATTGTATTACTACAATAAGCTTGTATCTTTTAGCGACAACTATGTTTTACTTGTTTCTAAGCAAAAAGATAATTATCGTTTTATGACCAACTCTAAAGACATATTCTTACAGCTCAAAGAAAGACATCAAGTTCGTGGTGGAGGAAAAAATGATTTCTTTCAAGGAACGCTAGATACAGTTAATGAGCAGCTATTTGATTAGCTGCTCATATTTTTTGTATAGCGAGTGTATTTAAAGCCTCTGAAATCTCTTCTTTCGATAAACATACCATTCTATGATTGGCATCATAATAATCAAACTTTTTAATGAAGCTCATTAAATCACGATACTTCACAAGGCTGTCATTCATAAATACATACCATTCTTCTATCCCTTCAATTTGATTCAATACCACATAAGGCTCTACCGGAAGAATCGTTAGTATATTCGCTCCTAATGCATACATACCAATTCTTCTACCATGTGCATTATAGATTCTTGGCGTGGCATAATATGCATCCAAAGCTTGTTGATTATGTAGATATTGCCCAAATAAATCTAAATCTGTGCCAAAATCATTCAATTCATTTTCCCCAATTGAAATTGGATGAAGGATGCCAAAGATTTCAAAATACTTATGGTCCGATAGTTTACTCTTTAAATCCATAAGTGCATCTGCACTCGTTCTTTTATCATATACCATCTGCAAATCGATATCCTTAATGTCCATTAGCCAATCGTCTTTCACAAATTCATTGGTATCCATATATTCACAATATACTTTTACTAAATAATAAAACAATTGAATTTCATCCATACTTGTAGGAAGACTTAAATTCAAACAAATATCATGATTTTGAATATAGATTTCAATCCCTCTTTGAAGATATTTGCGATCAAACAAGATCGTATGATCCCCTATTTGATTTGGAATTAATTGACAATTTCCATCCATAACCCCAAAAGATAAGTGAGACATTTTAACTAAATCATCGATTATAAACTTTTTTCTACGAAAGAAACCCTTCTGCATAATACGAATATTCACAGACATACAAACACCTGCTCTCTACCAAAATCATACACTGAAACAAGCGTTTTTTATAGCTAAAACCATTTTTTCTTTTTAAAGTAAATCACTTCTAAAATAATGATCAATATACAGACTCCAATCACAATGAAATATCCATAGGAAGTATCTAATTCTGGCATAGCCTTAAAATTCATGCCATACCATCCAGTAATTAAAGTTAGTGGCATAAAGATGGTTGTCACTATTGTCAAAAATTGCATTATTTGATTCTGACGCATCTCCACCTGTGTCTGATGCATTTCACGAAGCTGCATAGAATACTCTGCCAAACGATCCGTGACATTCGACAAACGCATGAGCCTTTTTTCTAACGTTTCAAAATGCACATCTTCATAATACGCCTGTAAATTTTGTACAACTTCAATCATCTGATCATAATACGAATCAAAAGCACTTATCGTTTTCCTCATTTCAAAGATTTGCGACTCATAATGAGATCCCGTATGCGACATTAACTGATCTTCTATTCTTTCAAGTTTCATTTCTAATTTTTGAAGAAACTCCATATCCTCTTGAATCAATATATTCATCAAATTTAGAATACATTCACTAGGTTTATTCCCTGAAATCTTTTGTTTAAAAATATGTTCTGGATCGCAAACCAAAAAATCACTATCATTCAATTCAAAACTAAACATCTTCTTATTCTTAGATTTTGATTTGGAAGGAACCCAAAAAGAACCCGATAGCCGTTGATTCTCTTTATGCACTCTACAATAATGAATATGATTTAAACGCTTTTCATTTATTACCTCTATCTTCATAATTTCCCCCTCAAAAAAAGAATACACCAAATAGGTGCATTCTTGTAGTTATTCAATTGGAATAAATTTGTTCTCTTCTACTTGTTTAGGTGCTTCCTTAGGAACAACGATCTTCAATTCACCATTGTCAAAGGAAGCTTTGATATCTTCCTGATGAATACCTTCACCAACATAGAAGCTTCTTGAATAAGATCCACTAACACGTTCTTTACGAACAACACGACCCTTTTCATCTTTGTCTTCTGTGTTCGAACCATGAGTAGCACTAACCTTCAAATATCCATCCTTCAATTCCATCTGGATATCTTCCTTTTTAACTCCAGGAAGTTCCATGCTCATTTCATAGTTTCCATCTTTTTCCACAATATCTGTCTTCATGACATCACTTGTAGTGTTTCCTGTAAAGAAATCATCAAATAAATCAAACATTGGATAGTACTTCATAAATATCGCCTCCTGATTACTAGATTATGAAATCTATCTTCAAGTTACGGGATATCTTTTGACTTATCTCTAACTTCAATTATCATTATAGTCACTTTTTTAGCACTGTCAACACTTAAGTGCTAATTTTTATAAAAAAAATAAAGTGTGATTTCTCACACTCTATTTACCCATTTCATTCATAGAAATCATTGAGAAACTCAAAGATTCCAATACTTTAATTAAGGCATGTGCCGTATCTAAACTTGTCATACAAGAAATGTTATTTTCTGCAGAGACACGACGAATCAAGAATCCATCTTTACTTGTAGAATTATCTTTATTTGACATTGTGTTGATGACAAAGTTTACATGTCCATGACGAATAATATCCAATACCGTTTCATTTCCATTATCCTCATTGACTTTGGCCGCTACATGTACAAATAAGCCATTATCTTCTAAGAATTTAGCTGTACCCTTCGTCGCATAAATTCCATATCCAATGTTATAGAAACGTTTTGCGATTTCTAAAGCATCCTGTTTATTATCATCATCAATTGTTAGTAATACACTTCCATGTAAAGGAATATTGATTCCAGAAGCTACTAAAGCTTTGTACAATGCTTTTTCTAAGTTTACATCACTACCCAAAGCCTCACCTGTAGATTTCATTTCAGGTCCTAACACTGTATCTACACTACGTAATTTTGCAAATGAGAATACTGGCGCTTTGACAAAGACTCTTTCTTTATCTTCAGGATGGTATCCTGGTGTTAAGCCTTGATCTTCAATACTTTCACCTAATACACACTTAGTTGCAATTTGAGACATAGGAACACCTGTAATCTTAGATAAGAATGGTACGGTACGAGAGGAACGTGGGTTTACCTCTAATACATAAACATTATTTTCTTTATCTACAATGAACTGAATGTTGTATAAACCAACAAATTCAAAGCCTTCACCAATTCTTGTTCCATAATCAATGATCGTTTCTTTCACCTTCTCATTGATGATCTGTGTAGGATATACACTAATTGAGTCACCAGAGTGAATACCCGCACGTTCGATATGTTCCATTACACCTGGAATATATACGTTCTTTCCATCCGCAATCGCATCAATTTCTAGTTCTTTACCAACAATGTATTTATCAACTAAGATTGGTGCATCATGACTGATTTCCTTTACGGCTGTTGCCATATATACTCTTAATTCATCATCATTATGTACGATTTCCATGGCACGACCACCCAATACATAACTTGGACGAACAAGTACTGGATAACCAATCTTATTGGCGATTACTAGTGATTCTTCAACAGTGACTGCAGTTTCACCTTTTGGTTGAGGAATATTCAATTTATGTAACATCGCTTCAAATTCATGACGGTCTTCCGCTAAATCAATAGAGTGTAGTGAAGTACCTAGAATCTTAACGCCATGTTCTACCAATGAATCGGCTAAGTTGATAGCGGTTTGTCCACCAAATTGAACAATAACGCCCAATGGTTTTTCTAAATCAATTACGTGCATTACATCTTCTGTTGTTAGTGGTTCAAAATACAATTTGTCACTAATTGAGAAATCGGTTGATACAGTTTCAGGGTTGTTGTTGATGACGATGGCTTCATAGCCTTCTTCACGTAAAGTCTGTACACAATGTACTGTCGCATAGTCAAACTCAACACCTTGTCCAATACGAATTGGTCCTGAACCTAATACAACGATTTTTTTACGGTCTGTTACCTCAGATTCGTTCTTATGTTCATAACTTGAATAGAAGTATGGAGTTGCACTCTTAAACTCACCCGCACAAGTATCTACCATCTTATATACTGGCATGATTCCATTTTCTTTACGCAAGTTATATAAATCAAATTCTTTCATATCCCAATTACGTGCAATGTAGCTATCCGCAAAACCATATTTCTTTAATTTACGTAAAACTTCAACATCTTTGGGATTTTCCATCATTAGCTTTTCTAAACTGATAATTCTTGACAAGTGGCACAAGAAGAAATTATCCATCTTCGTTACATTATGAATTGTCTCCATATCATATCCATCACGAAGCCATTGTGTAACCGCAAAGATTCTTTCATCATCACACTTCTTGATTTTTTCAAGTAATTCTTCTTTCGTTAATCCAGCCAATTCTTTTTTGTATATATGATCTACTTTCATCTCTAAAGAACGAACTGCCTTCAAGAAAGATTCTTCAAAGTTACGTCCAATCGACATAATTTCACCCGTTGCCTTCATCTGTGTTCCTAAATGACGATCTGCATTAGGGAACTTATCAAATGGGAAACGTGCAAACTTAGTTACAATATAGTCTAATGCAGGTTCAAAACATGCATAACTTGTTTTAGTGATTGGGTTGATAATCTCATCCAAACCTAAACCAACCGCTAATTTAGCACTAATCTTCGCAATTGGATAACCTGTTGCCTTACTTGCCAAGGCTGATGAACGAGATACACGAGGATTAACTTCGATGACATAATATTTGAAACTATCTGGATTCAATGCCAACTGAACGTTACATCCACCACAGATCTTCAATGCACGAATGATTTTTAAAGATGCATTACGAAGCATTTGATTTTCACGATCTGTCAAAGTTTGAACTGGCGCAACAACCGTACTGTCTCCAGTATGCACACCTACTGGATCAATATTTTCCATGTTACATACAACAATCGCATTATCTTTGGCATCGCGCATTACTTCGTATTCAATTTCTTTATATCCTGCAATACTTTGTTCAATCAAACATTGATGAACTGGACTTGCCTTTAAACCTGAATCACAAATTTCACGAAGTTCAGCCTCATCATCGGCAAAACCTCCACCAGTTCCACCAAGTGTATAAGCTGGACGAACAACTAATGGATATCCTTCGCGTTTTGCGAATTCAACAGCTTCTTCTACAGTATGAACAATCATACTTTCTGGTACTGGCTCATTGATTTCCTGCATTAAAGAACGGAACAATTCACGGTCTTCTGCACGGTTGATCGCATGTAAATCTGTACCTAAAATTTCTACACCAAACTCATCCAAAATTCCATCTTCATGTAATTCTACAACTAAGTTTAATCCGGTTTGACCACCTAATGATCCTAAAATGGCATCTGGTCTTTCTTTATAGATAACACGTTTTGCGAAGTCTACTGTTAAAGGTTCAATATAAACACGATCCGCAATCGCTGTATCTGTCATGATTGTAGCAGGGTTAGAGTTAATTAAGATAACTTCATATCCTTCTTCACGAAGAGATTGACATGCTTGGCTTCCAGCATAATCGAATTCAGCAGCCTGACCAATGATAATTGGGCCAGAACCGATAACTAAGATTTTTTTGATATCTGTACGTTTAGGCATTTTTATTCTCCTCCATTAATTCAATAAATTGATCAAACAAGTAACGAGAATCTTCTGGTCCTGCACTTGCTTCTGGGTGATATTGCACCGCAAAACAAGGATAGTCTTTATGACGAACACCTTCACAACTCTTATCATTTAATGCTTGGTGTGTCATTTCCAAACGAGTATCCTTCAAGCTATCAATATCTACCGCAAAACCATGGTTTTGAGAAGTAATTTCCACTTTACCAGTTGATAAATTAACAACTGGATGGTTAGCACCACGGTGTCCAAACTTTAATTTATATGTTTTTGCACCACAAGCTAAAGAAATCAACTGGTGACCTAAACAAATTCCAAATACGACAGTCTGAGGAATCAATTCCTTGATAGTCTCGATTGCGACTTGTACATCCGTTGGATCTCCAGGCCCATTTGACAACATAACGCCATCTGGGCAATATGACATAATTGTACTTGCTGGTGTATCATATGGAACTACTACTAAATCGCATCCACGCTTTGATAGCTCACGAACAATCCCTAATTTTGCTCCAAAATCCATCAACACAACTTTTTTGCCACGATTTGGGATTGGGAATACCTTATTTGTAGAAACACGAGCCACTTGATCATGTAAAAAATCAGCTGCTTTTAAGCCTGCAACAATCGCATCCACATCGGCATCCACATCAGCCATAACAGCCTTCATTGTACCTACATTACGAATCTTCATTGTGATTTCACGTGTATCAATATCATAAATACCTGGAATATTTTCTCTTTTTAAGAAATCATCCAAAGTTTCCTGGCTTCTAAAATTACTTGGGAATTCACAATAATCTTTAATTACAAATCCAAATACACATGGAACCATGCTTTCATTATCATCACGATTGATTCCATAGTTTCCAATCAATGGATATGTCATCATTACAATCTGACCACAATATGAATTATCTGTTAAAATCTCTTGATAACCCGTCATTGAAGTATTAAATACCAATTCACCGATTTGGAAGTTGTCACTACCAAATGCAGTTCCACGATATACACTTCCATCTTCTAAAATTAAAAGTCTTTCCATAATTTGTCCTTTCTTTTATTTACTCAAAAAAAAGATTAGCAAATAAACGCATTGCCAATCTTTAAATGGAACTATTAAAAAGTATAGCACTACGAAGAATACTATTCATCTCGATCACTGACGTTTTTTTCACAAACAAAGCTGGATTCTTGATCATACGTATCCTCCTTTTGAAAAAAATACTATATTTCTCTGCTTAGTATACTACCACAAATCATAAAAATTTCAATAAAAAAGTGTAAAAACAAGATGTGATTTCTCACACCTTATTTTGACATAGTTGCTTCAATTTCCTTATATGTTTCAACTGGGTTAGCACTCTTCGTAATTGAACGACCAACTACGATATAATCACAGCCTTGTTCTTTCGCAAATGCAGGAGTTGCAACACGTTTTTGATCATCCTTAGAATCACTTGCCAAACGAATACCTGGAGTTACTGTTAAGAAGTCTTCCCCACAAGCTTCATGAATCGCCTTAGCTTCATGTACGGAACATACAACACCATCTAAGCCTGCTTCTTTGGCATTCTTCGCATATTTAATAACACAATCAATCACTTCACCTGGAATTCCTAATTCGTTATTCATAGCTTCTTTAGAAGTACTAGTAAGCTGAGTTACACCGATACACATAGGACGTTTTCCATCTTTAGCCCCTTCATTCAAACCATCAATGGCAGCCTTCATCATCGCAATACCACCAGCACAGTGTACATTAACAATATCTACACCTAAGTTCGCTAAGTTTTTCATTCCACCCTTAACTGTGTTTGGAATATCATGCAATTTCAAGTCTAAGAAAATGTGGTGACCCATTTCCTTCACTGTTTTTACCATTTCTAAACCACACGCATATGTTAATTCCATACCAATCTTTACATATACAGGTTCATCAAATTGTTTTAAGAAATCTACAACTTCTTCTTTACTAGAAAAATCTAGTGCTACAATTGTCTTACTCATTATTTAAAACTCCTTCCAACTGCTTCTTCAATATTCTTATATCCATATTTCTCTAATACTTTTGGAAGATCCTCAATGATTTTTGGACATACATAAGGATCCACAAAGTTTTGGGCACCCACTTCAACAGCACTTGCCCCAGCATTTAAGAATTCCAATACATCTTCTGCACAAGTAATTCCACCAACACCAATGATTGGAATATTTACAGCTTGTGCCACTTGATATACCATTCTTAAGGCAACTGGCTTAATGGCAGGACCAGAAAGACCACCTGTCACATTGGCAAGTAATGGTTTTCCCGTCTTCAAATTGATGCGCATACCCATTAAAGTATTGATCAATACAATACCATCTGCACCGGCTTCTTCAACAGCTTTGGCAATTTCTACAATATCTGTTACGTTTGGTGATAACTTCACATATACAGGTTTTGTAGCTGCTTCCTTACAAATCTTAGTCACATGTGCTGCAAGTTCAGGCTTTGTACCCAAACCAATACCACCATGTTTTACATTAGGACAAGAAATATTTAATTCATACGCCTTGATTACTGGCTGATCATTTAATTTCTTGATAACCTCTACATAATCTTCTTCACATGCACCCGCCACATTGGCCATGATTTCTGTATCATACTGTGCAAGGAACGGAAGTTCATTTTTGATAATTGAATCTACACCCTTATTTTGTAGACCAATCGCATTCAACATTCCCATTGGAGTTTCGGCAATTCTTGGTGTAGGATTTCCAAAACGCTCTTGTGGCGTAGCCGATTTGATAGCAATACCACCTAATACGCTCAAATCATATAGTTCGGCATATTCTTTACCAAATCCAAAACATCCACTAGCTGGAATAATTGGATTCTTCAAATTCAATCCGGGTAGTTTTACTGAAATATCCATTATAAAGCCACCTTTCTCATTTCAAATACAGGACCATCCTTACATACACGTAATGAATGTCCTTCTACATCTTTCACAACACATCCCATACAAGCACCAAGACCACATGCCATACGAGCTTCTAATGAAATATAGCCTTCACTATATTGTTCATTGATTGCCTTCAACATAGGTAAAGGTCCACAACTTAATACAAATTTACATGTTACATTGTTTTCTTTAATCGCATCTAATGCTGTACCCTTTGTACCTAATGAACCATCCATTGTTGCGACATATACATCGCATCCTAAAGTCTTGAATTCATCCACATAGAATACGCTACCTGCATCATTTGCACCTAGAACAACGGTTACACGTGCATTTTTACTTAAATATTGTTTGGCTGTTTCATATAGTGGTGGTACACCAACACCTCCACCAATCAATAATACTTCTTCTTTGTCTTCAATCGGAAAACCATTTCCAAGTGGACCAAAGATATCTAATTGTCCTTCAAGTTCAGTCATTTTTAAAGTACCTTCACCAAGCACTTTGTAGATAATGACTAAAACATCTTCCTTAATTTCACTAATCGAGATAGGTCTTCGCAAATAGAAACCTGGAACTGTGATTTCAATGAATTGACCAGGCTTAGCTGTTTTAGCTAAGTCTGTTTTCAATTCCATTTTCCAAATATCTTTTGCGATTTTGACATTCGATAGAATTTTCGCAAATTCCTGCATACTATTTCCCCATTTCATTCATAGAAACCATTGAGAAACTCAATGACTCTAAAACTTTCACTAATGCATTCGCTGTATCTAAACTTGTCATACAAGAAATGTTATTTTCTGCAGACACACGACGAATCAAGAATCCATCAGCACTTGTGTTCTTCTTATTAGACATTGTGTTAATGACAAAGTTTACACGTCCATTACGAATAATGTCTAGAACGTTTTTACCATCTTCTGTTTCAATCTTACTAGCACCATGAACATACAATCCTTCAACTTCAAATAAGTCTGCCGTACCCTTTGTTGCATAGATTCCATATCCAATATTTGCGAAGCGTTTCGCCAATTCTAGTGCTTCTTGTTTATTCTCATCATCAATTGTCATTAATACATTTCCATGTTTTATCCTTTCCATACTGTTTTTCCATCTACAATGGTTTCCTTTACTTGCGCATTTACGCTCCAACCATTAAATGGCGTATTTTTCCCCATGGATTCAAATGTATCTATGTCGATCAAAGATTCATGTTCTAAATCGACTAAAACCAAATCGGCATTATAGCCCTCTTTAATTTGTCCTATATTCTCTAAGCCAAAACGCTTAGCAGGTGCAGCCGACATCCAATTTACCAATTGAGCCAATGTCCAGCGCTTTTGGCGGTGAACAAACTCTGTGTATAGTAAGGCAAACGCACTTTCTAATGAAACAATCCCAAATGGTGCTTTATCCATAGAACGCTTCTTTTCTTCAGAGGTGTGTGGTGCATGGTCATTGGCAATGCAATCCAATGTTCCGTTTTCCAAGCCTTCAATCAAAGCCATACGGTCTTCATGACTTCTTAAAGGTGGATTCATTTTCCAGTTTGGTCCAGCCACATCTTTATCTTCTAATAATAAGTGGTGTACTGTAACTTCAGCACTTACATTCGAACCTGATTCTTTTGCGTTTTTTAATGCTTCTACACTTTCTTTAGCTGAAATATGGCATGCATGATACGCATTTCCTATTTCTTTTGTGATTTCTAAATCACGAATCAATTGTGCACTTTCACAAGCACTTGGAATTCCAAGCCAGCCCTTAGATGTCACAACTTCACTGTCATGTACACAAGCCCCAGGTCTACGATAACGCATGTCTTCTGTGTGGGCTACGATCATACAGTCATTTTCTTTTGCCTTTTCCATGGCTTCTTTCATGATTTCTGGTGTAGCTACCCCAACACCATCATCACTGAACCAGCGTACACCTAATTCTTTGATACCCTTCATATCCACTACTTCTTTACTTGCCTCTTCTAATGTAATGCAAGCATATGGATATGTATGTACAACAGATTCTTTTTTGATTAATTGTTGATAGTCTTTCATTGTATCTACATCATCTGGAAAAGGGATGACATTTGGCATCGCAAACACAGAAGTAAATCCTCCATGTGCCGCCGCTAAACTACCTGTATGAATGGTTTCTTTTTCACTATGTCCAGGTTCTCTAAAATGCACATGTACATCCACTAATCCTGGAATTACAGTTAAGCCTGTGGCATCCACTGTATCACAGTCTTTCAAGATAGAATCATCAATCTGAATAATCTTTCCTTCGTCAATTAAAATATCTTTCTTTTCGAGACGATTGTCAATTAAAACTTGACCATTTTTGATTAAACGCATGCTTATTTTTCCTCCTTGAATGGAGCAAAACCAAATCCACGTTTAATAACGGCCTTTCTAACCAACATACCATTGTGCATTTGTTCAAAAATTCTTGATTTTTCAGCTTCCACTAAATCCGTATCAATTTCAACACCACGATTAACAGGAGCTGGATGCATCACGATAGCCTTGTCTTTCATTCTTGCATAACGTTCTTTTGTAAGACCATACTTTTCTAAGTATTCACTATCTGTCATACCGGCCATTCCAGAACCTCTTTCTTTCTGGATACGAAGCATCATGACAACATCTGCCCATTCAATGGCTTCATCAAAGTCAATTGTTGGATAGCCAGGTCTTTCCCATTCTTTTGGTCCGGCAAAACGAACGGTTGACCCTAATTTTTCTAAAGCTTCTTTATCACTGGCAGCCACTCTTGAATGTAAGATATCTCCACAGATTACTACATTTAAGCCTTCTAGTGTGCCAAACTCATTTTGCATAGTTAGTAAATCTAACAAGCATTGTGTTGGATGGTTTCCTGCACCATCTCCAGCATTTAAAATTGGAATATTGATATTTTCCAATTCTTTAAAATATTCATCTTGAGGATGACGGATCACCACCATGTCATACCCAATTGATTCAAATGTCTTTACTGTATCATAAAGAGTTTCTCCCTTTGTGACACTGGATGCTCCTGCCGCAAAATCGGCTACTTGGCATCCTAATTGGTGCTGTGCACTTTCGAATGAGAAATGTGTTCGAGTTGAAGCCTCAAAAAAAAGATTAGCAACCAATGCTTTCTGCATTGGTAATTGCCAATCTTTAAAGGAACTATTAAAAAGTCTAGCATCATCAAGAATGCTATAGATGTCTTCAACTGACAGATCTCTCATGGATAATAACGAATTTTTGTTCATATAATCCTCCTTGTGATCTTAAAAAAATGGATTTAAAAAGTCCCTTTTCAAATCCAATTTCTCTTTCATATATACTACCATAAATCATGAAATTTTCAACAATAAAATTCTTCAATACATCAAAGAACGAACTCTATTTACGACATATATGTTTAAACTATTTTTTGATTGCGATACACTCAATTTCTACCTTAGCATTCTTAGGTAATGCAGCTACTTCAAAGCAACTTCGAGCAGGATATATACCATCAAAGTATTTCGCATATTCTTCGTTTACTTTCGCGAAATCATTCATGTCATCCAATAATACAGTTGTCTTAACAATATCATCATAAGTTAAGCCTGAAGTTTCGAGTAATACCCCAATATTTTCAAAGGCCTTTACGGTTTGTTCTACGACATCTTCACTAACCAAATTTCCTTCTGTATTCACACCTAATTGTCCAGATAAGAATACAAGTCCTTCTGTAGCAATCCCTGCTGAATATGGCCCTAATGCCTTAGGTCCTTTTGTACTACTAATTTGTTGTTTCATTTTGTTTCTCCTAATCCAATAATTCTTTATCAATGATTTGAAAATTTGCTCTATGAATATACAAAGCCTTACCATCAATCATAAGCTTCGTCATCTTTGGTAAATTATCTGGAATCTTCCAATACACCTTATCTCCAGAGTAGGCGGCAATGGGCTGTCCTAATTGGGATTTAATGACTACAATTCTTCCTTTGCCAAACATATTTTTATACTTGTTGATAAAACGAGCAACCGATGTATTGTCTGATATTTGTCCATGTGTATTTGAATCAATATCTTCTTGTGTGAAATCCACATCTGGTGTTAAGCCTTTTTGTTCAAAAATACAAGTATCTCCACATGATTCTATTTCTTTTCCGTCTACCGTTATCGTAATTACACTTGATAATTCATAGCCACGGACAACACGTCCATCTTCATCATAGGAAGTAGACTCTACCGCATTACCTGTAATACTAATTTTATCTCCACTTGTCTCCATGACTTCACTACCATAATTATCATACGTATAGATCGTATATCCATTACCTACTAAATTGCCCTTGATATCATTAAGTGCTGATTGAAACATGCTACAACCACTCAATAATATACATAGGCATACTACACTTATTCTTTTTATATTCTTATTCATATTTCCCCCGTTTTATAATGAAGCCATTCATAATAAATGACTTAATAATTATTTTATCAACAGTTTTTCAATCGACTCTTCACTTACTGAGAAGATGAATGCGATAGCTTTAATTCCAAATTCCTTGTCCATCATTTTTTGATACATTTCAAGCTCCTCCTCTAATTCTTATAAATCCAACCATTCCGCATCCATTAATGTCTAGACGACTTGCTCTTTATAAGCTGGGAAAGCTTATTTGCTGCATTCCAAGGCCTTTCTCCTGTATAAAATACTAGAATGTGCACCATTGGTAGTCTATCTTTAGCATTGTATATATAAGAAAAGAAGAGATTCTTCTCCTCTTGTCAATTATTTAATACTTGTTTTAAATTTTCAACAGATATCGAACAAACCTTAGAAATTTCATTGACACTCATTCCATTCCTTAACATCGTCTTGTACAAAAGAACCTGCCCTAGTTCTACACCCTGTTCAATTCCTTGTTCAATGCCTTGTTCGATTCCTTTTTTTATTCCTTCAGCTTCCCATTCCTTTGACTTTACTTCCAGCCATCTCTTTTCAGCTTCACACATTTCAATATCCTCCTTTTCCTCTAATTCTTCTAAATCCAACCATTCTACATCCGTCAATGTCTTGACTACTTTTAACACACTGCTTTTCACAAGTCCAAAATGATTACTCTTTTCTTCATAAATAGACTGATCATAAATACTTCGACATATGTAGAATAGATTATACACGTCTTCTTCATTAAAATTATATGAAGTATTTCCTGTGATTTCAATCAGATTCATTTTGTAGTCATGGAAATAGGATTTAAATCTTTCATCCACCTCGACTAGCTCAGAAAGCTGTCTAGCTGCATTCCAAGGCCTTTCACCTGTATAGAATACCAGAATGTTTACCATAGGTAGTTTCTTATTATTCCTATTCTTCTTTGACTTCTTTAACATTCGCTCATACGCTACAAACTCATATACTGCAGCCCTTACAACCATGGACATATCCACATAACTTTGATTCTCAATAATAAATGCACTATAAAGATTTCCATCATTGTACTTACGAATCACATCCACATGCTTTTCTAGATCCATATTCGAATCATTCATCTCTGAATCAAGTTCCATACAGTTTTCAGGTTTAAGAACTCTTTTGCCATCAAAGAAGTACGCATTAAAGAAGTCGACAAAATAGGCATTGTTTTCTAAAAACTCCTTCATAATTTTGTCTTTTGATTTATTCATGTGATTTCATCACCCCTATCTCATATACGAAATAAATGGAGGTTTTTCTAGAAAAGTTGTATTTGTTAAAAAATTTTTACGTTAAAATATAGAATTTCTTGCACAAAATATGTATAATAAGCCCATAAAGGGAGTAGCCTGCACATATATGTGTTTACAGCTTCGTCAATACGATATTAAATCCGGACTGTGATGAAATGGCAAGACTTTGGTACATAAGACCAGAGTCTTTTTATTTTATCTGGTCCAGGAGGAAAACATATGAACATAATTTTATTAGTATTAGGATTTATTCTACTACTAAAAGGAGCCGATTGGTTTGTCGATGGATCAAGCAGTATCGCATCACGCTTTGGCATACCCCAACTGATTATTGGACTTACTATCGTTGCGATGGGAACGAGTCTACCAGAAGCCTTCGTTTCTATTACAGCTGCTTTAAAATCGAATGCAGCCATCACAATTGGAAATGTTGTTGGAAGTAACATTTTAAATGTAGGAATCATTCTTGGCATTACAGCACTCATTCGTCCATTACATATTCAAAATAGTACAATCAAATATGAAATGCCATTTATGATGCTTGTAACACTAGTACTCATTCTACAAGGCATAAACAATACTATTTCACGCTTTGACGGTATTATCTTATGGTTATTCTTCCTTGGTTACTTATACTACATTTTCAGAATGACAAAAAATCAAACCGAAGAAGCAGAAATCAAAAAGACAAACCCATTATTTATTCCACTCGGACTTGTATGTTTAATGATTGGAAGTAACTTTGCGGTAGATGCAGCCACAAACATTGCCATTTCACTAGGTGTTAGCCAAAGATTTATCGGACTAACCATTGTTGCCTTAGGAACATCTTTACCTGAACTTGTCACTTCGGTAACGGCCGCCAAAAAAGGCAATGCCGATATTGCGATTGGAAACATCATTGGATCGAATATCTTTAATATCCTATTTGTCGTAGGTTCTAGTGCACTTATTACTCCCGTACCTTTTGAACCTAACTTTATCATCGATTCCTTTGTCGCAATATTGATTGGTCTTATCCTTTATATTTGCACAAAAAAAACAAGAGTACTCGACAAAAAAGCCGGTATACTCTTGTTGATCACATATTTAATTTACTTTATCTATCTTCTTTAACAAATCCCGAATCTCTTCTAATAAGACAACAGTATCTTCTTTTTTAGGCTCTTCCTGATCAAGTTGATCATTTGTTGTCTTTTTAAAATGCGCCAAAAACTTCAGCATTGCAAAGATGCATGCCGCAACAATTAAAAAGTCCACCAATCAAAATACCCACAATCGGCATCAGTATATCATTTACCAAGGAAGTAACGATTTTCCCACAGCCATATCCATCACATTGCCTTTGGCAATAAACTCTTTAAATTCACTGATTGTTTTATTTGGCTTCATTTATTTCTTCTTATCAAAATGCAAAGTTTGTTTCAAAACAGTAGAACAAGCCAAGTCACCAATGACATTCACACAAGTAGCTCCCATGTCACACAAAGTATTTACCGAAATATAAACACCCAAGATTTGATTTGTTGGAATCCCTGCAATTGGACACAATGCCGCAAAAGCAGCAATCGCACCACCTGGAACGCCTGGAGTACCAATACTTAACAATACGTTACAAGCAAGTACTGTAACCATTGTTCCAATACTTAAATCAATACCAAGTGCAGTCGCAAAGAATGTAATCATAAATGACATCAAAATCGAAACAGCATCCATATTGATTGTTGCACCCAAAGGTAAAGTTAAAGATGTGATTTCTTCAGGAATACCAATCTTTTCTGAAGCACACTTTAATGAAATGGGAATCGTAGCACTACTTGAACAAGTTCCAAACGCATTCAATCCTGCTGGTGCAATATCTTTAAAAAATTGAATTGGATTATATTTTCCAAAGAATTTGACCATACCACCATAAATAATAAACGCATATAAATAGAACGTAATATACAACGCCAATAATACCTGTCCTAATTGAAGCATTGTATCCACACCATTTGAATACATAACTGTAGCGATACATGCGAATACTCCAAATGGAGTCACATACATGATCTTACTTATAATAAAAATAGAAATTTGATAAATCGAATCACACAAATTAATAAATGGATCCGCCTTTTCCTGAATAGCCAAACATGCAAGTCCAATAATCATGGCAAACGCAAGAACTTGAAGCATATTTCCCGTTGCGAAAGCCTCTACTGGATTCGATGGAATAATATTCTGTAACGTATCCAACAACCCATTAAATGTCGCAGCCTCCACTTGTGTTTTTGTCGCAACAATATGCGCATTCTTACCCAAATGTAACATGCGAGGCAAAACCAAACCTAAACCCGAAGCTAAAGCTGTTGTACCTGTATACCATAATAAGGCATGTAAACCTACCTTACCTGTTTTGGCAATATCCCCAATGCCAATGATTCCCATCACTAAACTTGTGAATACAAGTGGGAAAATCATCATTTTTAATGCCGACATATATATGGAAGCAACAACGCTCAATGCGGTATTTGCCCATTCCGGCATAATAATTCCAACAATAACACCTGCAATCAAGCCAATGAAAATACCAAGTGTTATATTATATCCTTTCTTTTTCATAACTCTCCTCCAATAATGTAAATATTTTACCATATAACTACATATATGTAAAAATTTACAAATACGCTAAAAAAGACACTGCCTAAAACAGTGTCATTTGATTTTCTTCATCCAATCCCTCTAAAGCATTCATATCCGCTAACTTTTCAACTAAAGTCTTTGAAAGTTGTGTACGCTTCAATACATCTTCCTTAGATAGAAATGGTTTTTCTTCTCTAGCCTTAACGACAGACAAACCTACGTTTGAACCCAAGCCATCAATACTTGTGAAAGGCGGAATAATTGCTTTTGGATCATCTGGATCCACAATAAATTCGGTGGCTGCACTACGATTAATACTAATATTCGAGAATCTAAAACCACGCAAAACCATCTCTAAAGCAAGTTCTAACGTATCATAAATAGCTAACTCTTTATCACTTGGTTTTTGTGTTTTATCCTCTTTCATATGTTTGATATCCGCCATTCTTTGGCGAATGGCAGCCTCACCCTGAATCATGGTCTGCACATCATACGCATCACAACGAATACTAAAATACATACAATAATAATGTACTGGCATATGCACTTTAAACCACGCAATACGCACAGCCATCATAACATAGGCAACCGCATGGGCTTTAGGGAACATGTACTTAATTTTTGTACAAGAATCAATAAACCATTCTGGTACATTGTTCGCCTTCATTTCGGTAACCCACTCATCTTTTAAACCTTTACCCTTACGAACACTTTCCATGATCGTAAATGATAATTTTGGTTTAACACCATACCCCATCAAATCAACCATGATATCGTCACGACAACCAATAACTTCATTCAACTTACAAGTACCATTATCAATTAGATCTTTGGCATTTCCCAACCAAACATCCGTACCATGAGACAAACCAGAAATTGTGACTAATTCCGCAAACGTTGTCGGCTTTGTAAGTTCAAGAATACCACGAACAAATGGTGTACCAAACTCAGGAATACCCGCTGCTCCTGTAACTTCATTATATTTTGTCGTATCGATTTTTAGTGATTCGGTTGTCGAGAATATAGCCATGGTCGCCTGATCATTCATAGGAATCTGACGAACATTTACCCCCGTTATTCTCTCCAACATTTTCATAGCCGTAGGATCGACATGACCTAAAATATCAAATTTTAAGATATTATCATGAATCTGATGGAAATCGAAGTGTGTTGTTTTCCAAGTCGCATTTGGATTGTTTGCAGGATATTGTACAGGCGTAAAATCATGCACATCCATATCCAATGGCACAACGACAATACCACCCGGATGCTGACCCGTTGTTCTTTTTACACCTTCACAACCCTTAGCCAAATCTACACGCTTTGCCTCATTAAAAGGCTCACACTCCATCTCTTCTTCATATCCTTTGACATAACCATACGCCGTCTTCTCCTGAACCGTACCTACAGTACCTGCTCTAAAGACGTGATCATCTCCAAATACTTCTTTTGTATAGGCATGGGCATTCGGTTGATATTCACCTGAAAAGTTCAAATCGATATCGGGAACTTTATCCCCCTCAAAACCTAAGAATGTTTCAAACGGAATATCCTGACCATCTCCACGCATGATTTCACCACAAACCGGACACACCTTATCCGGCAAATCAAAACCAGACTTAGCTTCATCCCCCTCTAAAAACTCATAGTGCTGACAATTTTTACATACATAGTGAGGTGTTAATGGGTTTACCTCCGTAATATTGGACATTGTCGCAACAAAACTAGATCCTACAGATCCACGCGAACCTACAAGATATCCATCATCATTACTCTTCTTAACAAGTAAGTGTGAAATATAATATACTACATAGTAACCATGACCAATAATACTATCTAACTCACGAGTTAAACGTTTCTCTACAATGTCTGGCAAATCATTTCCATACCATTGGTGCGCTGTTTCAAAACAAATATCACGCAGCTTTTGGTCAGACCCCTCAATGTCAGGTGGATACAACTTATCTTTGATTGGAAAGATAGGCTCTGTTAATAACTTCAATTTATTTGTGTTTTCCACAACAACCTCATATGCTACATCTTCACCCATCCATTCAAATGCCTTCAACATCTCATCCGTCGTCAACAAATGCTGATTTGGATTGCTCGTAGCTTTACGCGCTTGTTTATTATAAATATATAGAGGATGTCTAGCATTACCAATTGCCTTGGCATTAATATATACATCACGAAGACGTTTCTCATTAGGATTCACATAGTGTGCATCACTTGAAGCAATCACCATCTTACCCGCTTCTTTTGCGGTATCATAGATAAACTGCAAATACCACTTCAAATCATCCACATCTGTAATGCTTCCACGATCCAATAAATTTTTATAACAATCTAATGGCTGTAACTCAATGTAGTCATAATAGCCCATAGCTTCCAATAATTCTTTTTTACTTCGCGTATGCGCCAATTCAAAAATTTCACCATTCTGACAAGAAGAACCAATTAATAAGTTGCCATTATCCCACTTCTTTGAGATTTCCTCCTTAATAATACGAGGCTGACCATTTTCTTTACCCATACTCACCAAATATTGTGTATGTGATAAAGTAATCAATTCAAACAATTCTTTTAAGCCATCCTTATTCTTTGCGAATACCGTCATATGATATGGACGATTTCTCTCATATGGTTTTTTCGAAGCGTATTTCTCACACCCACTTTCCATATCAACTAATGTATCTAAAGTAGCTTCATGTCCTAATTGATTCATCATATTATACATGACTTGTGAAAGTACATCCGCATCATAGTCGGCACGGTGCGCACCTTCACCATCATAACTCACACGATAATGACGACATACACTTCCTAGATTAAATCGCTTTTGATCATCCGGAAGCATCGCATACGATAGTGGCAATGTATCAATCACAGGATTTGTCAGTTCATCACGACCTGTTTTTCTGCAGGCTGCATTCATAAAGCCAACATCAAACGTTGCGTTATGCGCTACTAAAATAGAATCTCCAATAAATTCTAACAACTCATCTAAAGCATCTTCAATAGGTTTTGCACGATCTACATCATTTTGTGTAATATGCGTTAAATTTGAAATGTGGGCAGGAATTGTACGCTTTGGATTAATGAACATCTGTAAACGTCCAACCTCTTCACGATTTTTGATCTTAACCCCACCAAATTCAATAATTTCATCACGCGTATTTGAAAGACCCGTTGTTTCCAAGTCAAACACGACAAATGTTGCATCTTCAAGTTTGCGATGATCATTATTATATACAATATGATATTTAGAATCTGCCACAAGCATTTCACAACCATACAACATTTTAAATTCACGATTCGGATCTTGTTTGACCAAAGCCTCAATCTTATGTTGTGCCATTGGAAAAGCCTGTACAACCTGGTGATCACACACACCGATAGAATCCATACCCCAGTCATAGGCAGTCTGAATAAATTCTTCGATTGCACAAACACCATCCATTTCTGAAAAATTAGAGTGAACATGCCATTCTGTTCTTTTTACTTTCGCATGATCTTCTCTTTTCTTTTCCTTTGTGATTTCTAATTTACGAACCATAAAAGAGTCACACTTTGAGAATGAATCATAAACAACTTCACCCGTTAATACAACGTGCATGCCTTTTTTTACCGATTGAATCTCTTCAATAGGACATCTTGCCCCTTCAAAACGTTTTGCAACGATCGCATCATCATAATCACTGATATACAACATCTGCAAAGTTTTACCACTCTTCATAACACGATTATCAATATCGAAAATATGTCCTTCAATTTGAACATTTGAATAGCCCACTCGTAAATCTGCAATCTTATATGTTGTAGCTGATTCCTTCTTATAGCTGTTTGAAGAAGGATACTGCTTCTTTACTGGCTCTTGTTTCACAACTGGTGCACTCACTTGAACCTTTGCCGTTTCAATTTCAATATCATCCTCAACTTTTTTACACACAATTTCCTGCGTAATCCCTACATCCTCTAACTTTTCCATTAATGAAGGTAAAGCCAAATTTAAAGCCGCAAGACGAGACTCATCGCGCGTAGAAAAACAGATTGTATCATTTTCTAAATAAGGATGTAGAAAGCGAAAATCCTTCACATCATTATATTTTTCCACAAAATAATTTACATAACGATCCAGTTCATCCATTTCAATAACGCAATTCTTTGTGTGCATATGCAACTTTACATGAGCATGCAAAGAAAGCTGAAGCTTAGTAATGATCTGTTCATAAATTTCCAAAGGAATTACATTCTCAAATTCAATGTAAAAATCAACCATTTTATGCGCTGTATGAAATACAGGATTCTCATAAAAAGTCGCATTTTTAAAATACGCATATAATTCCGGATCTAGTAATTTCTCAAATACTTCCATTTTATTTTGCCATCTTTTCAAAAGCATCTTTAGCTGCTTTTTGTTCCGCCTTTTTCTTTGTGCTGCTCGTTCCCTGACCTAATAAAATATCATCTAAATACACACCCATTGTGAAGGTAGGTGCATTGCTTGGACCTTTTTCTTCTAACAATTTATATTGAATTGTCTTTCTAGAATCTGCCTGAATCACCTCTTGTAAATGTGTTTTATAGTCTGTAACAGCCTCACTCTTTTCTTGTTTAAATACTGGCTTCATATATTTTGTCAAAATCTCGTCACAAACGGCATATCCCTGATCAATATAGATAGCTCCGATACAAGCTTCAAATTGATCGGCCAAAATACTTTCTCTATGGCGTCCACCCGTTTTTTCTTCACCAACACCTAGACGCAAGAATTCATACCATCCTAATTGTCTATTCAATACGGCTAATGTAGATTCACACACTGTCTGTGCACGAAGTGTTGTCATTTGTCCTTCACGCATTTTGGGTTCCATCAAAAATAATTGTGTGGCACTCCAAATCTGTAAAACAGAATCTCCCATAAATTCTAAGCGCTCATTGTCTCCCATTTCACGATGATGTTCATTGGCATACGAAGAGTGTGTACAAGCTTCTAGATAAATATCTTCATCTTTATATTGATATCCATTTGCCTTTAACCAATCAATAAACTTTTCCATTTTATTCTTCTCCTTTTTTAAGATCTTCTAATACACAAGCAGGAACAAATCCCGAAATGTCCTGACCATATTTAAATAGTTCTCTTACGTTTGAACTTGAATACAAACTATATTCAGGACGAGTAAATAAACATACTGTCTCAATGTCCTCATTCAATCTTGCGTTCATAAACGCCATGTTTTGCTCGTATGTACAATCCACACCATTACGAATTCCACGTACCAGCACAGTCGCATTCACACTTTTGCATGCCTCGACAACTAATCCCGACTGAATCTTGCATGTTACGTTTGACAAGTGCTTCGTTGATTCATTCAACCATTTTAATCTTTTTTCCTCTGTAAACTCATTATTTTTATCTGAGTTTGGCGAAATAAAGACCACTAATTGATCAAACAACTTACTTGCTCTTTCAATAATATCTAAATGACCATAAGTAACTGGGTCAAATGTTCCGCAAAATGCTGCTATTTTCATTCTTCATTCTCCTCTTTTTGATAATAAGAAATACGCGTAATGCCATATGTCTTCTCTTTATATTTTATGAATGAAGCTATTTTTTCTGGCCACACCTCTTCTTGCAGGCTTTCCACCACAATAACTCCATCTGATTTTACAATATCTAAATCCTCTAATTTTTGAATCAACTTTTCATTTTCTTGTTTCGCATAAGGAGGATCAATATAAACTACATCATACTTTAAAGTCAAACGCTCCAATACACTAAAAATATTTCCACAAATGATTTTGGTCTCTTTTTCTGCCTTTAAACTCTTTACATTCTCTTTAATGACAGAAATGGCCCCTTTATTATTGTCCACCAAAGTCGCATGTTCCATTCCGCGACTCACAGCTTCTAAACCCATATTTCCAGTTCCACTGTAACAATCTAAAAAGTTGCCACCATCAAACATGTTTCCCAAACTTGAGAAGATGGCTCCTTTAATTTTATCTTGTGTTGGTCTAGTCGCATCATTTTTAGGACTTTTTAATGATCTAGACCCATATTTTCCCGCTACAATTCTCATGATAATCGATCCATCTCCCTTCTTCGAATTGCACAAATGCAGTTTTGTGCCAATCCCATTGTCAACATAACTGAAATCAAGCTTGTACCTCCACTACTTATAAATAGTAGGGGTACTCCTGTAAAAGGAATCAGGCTGGCCACACCACCAGCATTCAAAAAGAAGTGCATAAATAGATAAACGCCCGCGCCGCCCAATATAATTTTGTACATATTCTCACTTGTTTTAAAGGCATAATAAAATAAGCGAAATTCAATAATTCCATACAGAATAACCAATCCAAACAAGCCAAAGATACCTGTTTCTTCAATCAATACAGCCAAAATATAGTCATTATCAGCCTGTGTTAAATAACCATATTTACGTGCCGAGTTTCCAATGCCTTTTCCAACAATATTCGAGCTTGCGATTCCATACAAAGAATTGGCTGGTTGATATCCATCCCCATAAACATCGTTATATGGATCTTTGAAGTTTTCAACACGCACCGCAATATGTGCAAATGACGTATGTTTTAAGATTTCATTTCCTATATTTGTAAATCCAAATAAAACAACGCCAAAAACAATTCCTCCATAAATAAGTACTTTTAATACGCGTTGTGTATGTTGTAAAACAGGATATTTTGGAATCATGATACAAGATATAAAGATAAATCCAATGATAACAGCGGTTCCTGTATCTTTTTGCAAAAGCACAATGATACATATACAAATAAATGCGGCCCACGCCCTTTTAAAGAGTCTACCCTTTTCCTTTAACATAATGGATTTCTTTTTTGCACGATACAAGCATGTCGCACAAATAATCAGCAATAATGGTTTTGCAAATTCACTTGGCTGCAAAGATATACCGGCAATCTGAATCCAGGCATGGCTTCCTCCAATTTCTGGAAACGCAAATGGAAGTATCATTATGAACAAACAAAGTGGAACAATAAACCATTCTATTTTTGAATACCATCGAAAGCGAAAAAAGCGATTCATAAACCACATGGCAATATATCCACATATGCAAAATATACTTTGTTTGACAATTACTTTTGGGACAATGTTAGGGGCATATGTCGTTTTTCCTACATTGGTTGAAACAATCGTAAATGTTCCAATCAACAAAAGAAGCGCCACCGCCCAATTGATATACTTATCACACTTTGGATCCAATGCGAAAAATGATAATTTTCCCTTCTTTTTTTGTTCGGACATGCAAATCCCCCCATCATAAATTCTATTTTAGCATATTTTCAAAAATCATTTGTCAATAATTCGAAAATGCTATAGAATGTTTGCGAGGATGATTACTATGAAAATAACAAGCAAAGATATTATATTGGATACAGACGAAAGAATTCGTATGCAAAGTGAACCTGTTCAATTGCCTTTATCAAATGAGGATAGAGAACTTTTACAGGCCATGTTAGATTATGTGCGTAATTCACAAAATGATGAAATTGCCGAAGCCGAAGATTTACAGCCGGCCGTTGGTATTGCAGCTGTACAAGTTGGTGTTTTAAAACAAATGATTGCGGTTGTGATTCCTTATGAAGATGGTGTAGATGAAGTTGCACTAGTCAATCCTAAAATCATTTCCGAATCCGTACAAAACGCATATTTAGATAATGGAGAAGGTTGTTTATCCGTAAAAGGCGAACATCCAGGACATGTTTTCCGTCATGCAAGAATTAAAGTTCGTGGTTATGATTTGATTCAAGATAAAAATGTAACAATTTCAGCGGAAGGATATTTCGCAATTTGCCTTCAACACGAAATTGATCACTTATCAGGTACTCTTTTCTACGATCATATTGATGCCAATAATCCATGGAAAAGTGATGATGAGGCAGAAGTCATTTAAGCTTCTGCTTTTTTAAATCGCGTAGCTTTGCTATAATAACAATAGAGTCATTAAATTATAGAAAGAGGTCGAATATGCCAAAAACACAAGAACAAGCGTTTGGGCATGCATCGAACAAAAAACCATATCATGCAAAAAATCACGTTGAAAAAGGTGATACTTTGATTTACGCCCTAGGTGGATTAGGCGAAGTCGGTAAAAATATGTATTGCTACGAACACGAAAATGAAATCTGTATCGTAGATTGTGGCGTTTTGTTTCCAGGTGATGAACTATTAGGCGTTGACTATGTAATTCCTGATTATCATCATTTGATTCGCATGAACAAAAAAAGAAAGTTTTTAGTAATTACCCATGGTCACGAAGATCATATTGGAGGAATTCCATTCTTACTAAAACAAGTCCAAATTGATGCTATCTATGCACCTCGTTTTGCGAAGGCTTTGATTCTTAAAAAGTTAAGTGAACATAAAGGACTAGAAAAAACAAAAATTATAGAAATTGATGAAAACTCAAGTATCTCAACAAAATACTTTAAAGTTGGTTTCTTCAATACCATCCACTCTATCCCCGATTCTTTAGGTGTACATATCACATGTCCTAATGGATCTATTGTCCACACAGGTGACTTCAAATTTGACTTAACTCCTGTTGGAACAAATGCAGACTACCAGAAAATGGCATTTATTGGTGTCACAAAACCAGACTTATTAATGTCAGATTCTACAAACTCTGGAGTTGAAGACTTTTCTATTTCAGAAAGAAAAGTTGCCAATGAAATCCAGGACATTATGCGTAAGACAAAACAGCGTTTAATTGTTGCGACATTCGCATCCAACGTACATCGTGTTGCCCAAATCATTGAAGCTGCTACTAAATTTGGTAGAAAAGTCATTGTATTTGGTCGAAGTATGGAAAATGTTGTCGATATCGGACGAAAGATGGGAACAATCAAAGTTAAAAATTCAGACTTCTTAAGTCCTGAAGAATTAGCTTATACACCAGATGATAAAGTTTGTATTATTTGTACAGGAAGTCAGGGTGAACCTTTGGCTGCCCTATCAAGGATTGCGAATGGTACACACCGCTTTATTCACTTAAAACCTGGAGATACAATCGTATTCTCAAGTAATCCAATTCCAGGAAACCAATCCAGTGTCAATCGTGTTATTGATAACTTATTTAGATCGGGTGCTACAGTATTGACAAAATCCATCTTAAATAACTTGCATACAACGGGACATGCTTCTAAAGAAGAACAAAAACTAATGTTACAGTTAGTTCGTCCAACCTATTTTATGCCAATTCATGGTGAATATAAGATGTTGATGCAACACCGTCAAACCGCAATGGAAACAGGTATTCCTAAAGAGAATATCTTTGTATGCGCAAATGGAGATATTTTAATTTTAAGAGATCACAAAGTACTACAAAGTGACTGGCGATACCAAGGTGACGATATTTATGTCGATGGAAATGATATTTCCGGATTATCCACTGCTGTTTTAAAAGATCGTCGAATCTTAGCTGATAATGGATTAGTTGCCGTTATCTTAGCTATCGATTCAAAAGAAAACAAAATCTTAATGCGACCCGTCATCGTATCACGTGGATTTGTCTTCATTAAAGATTCACAGGGATTGATCAAAGAAGCTGAATATATTGTGAATAATTCTCTTCAGGAAAAGATGAAAGAAAAAACCACTTTCTCTGAAATCAAAAACTGTGTACGCTCTACATTAGAACCATTCTTATACAAGAAGACGCATCGAAACCCAATTGTAATTCCAGTTATCTTGAATTCAAAACAAACAATGGAAGAACTTCAAAAAAATCGTAAGAACAATTTCCATGCAAGAAAACCAAGAGCAACAAAGGCATCCTAGTGATGTCTTTTCTATTTTATGATAAAATAGTTTCATGACAAAGTTACAGAAACAAATGTTTATCATCATTGCCATATTATTTGCGATCGTATTAAGTATGCTAGGATCTTTGAAAATCGCAAAAAATGTTGAGCCCGATCAATTGAGTGTACAATATAAAACATTGAAAGATGAAAAGATTCCATCCTCAATGAATGATGTATCCATTGTTTATTTTACGGATGTGCAATATGGTGAATTTGAAAATAAAAAAAGAGCCGATAAACTCTTTAATAAAATTGAACATTTAGATCCAGACATTCTGATTTTTGGCGGCGATCTATTTGATGAAACCTGTCAGATGAGTCAAGAAGACATAGATTATATCACCAATAAATTATCTAAGATGCATGCTCCACTAGGTAAATTTTGTGTCTTAGGCGAAAAGGATGATGCAAACAACGACGTAGTTCGTTCCATTTTAAATCAGGCACAATTTGAAATATTAGAAAACGAAACAATTCTTCTTACAAACAAAAAAGAGGAAGGCATTACATTAAGTGCATTATCAAATATTCCAGATCTAAGTAAAATTTCAACGTCAGACAAACAATACAATCTGCTCATCACTCACATGCCAGATACACTGACTAATGAAGAATTATCCACAAAATCAATATCCCTTGCATTATGTGGACATTCTCATGGCAATCAAATCACATTCCCTATTTTTGGTGGATATAAATCGATAGATGGGGCAAAATCATTGAATCGTTCCCACGCAAAACGTCTTGCCTTTCCATACATCATTTCATCCGGTGTAGGATGCACACACGTAAATCTTCGTTTTATGGCAAAACCAGAAATCTATTATTTCATGCTACAAAGTAAATAAGAGGCTTTTTTAATCAGCCTCTTATTCTTTTTTCTTTAGACATTGAATTAGAAGTTCATTGTTCTTTTTAATTTCATCTTTAATAGAAGCTAGTTCTAACAAGATGAATACTAAGATTATTATGATAAAGATAGTTAGAAACATGCATGTCACCCTCTTTTCTATTCGAATATCTCTACTTAAATTTTATCATAACAATAATACGGATTTTTATCTTCTTTTCTCTATTAATAATACGTATGGACAATGATCCACCAATAAGTTTTGTATTTTCTGTACCTGAATCGATGTTTGTGTTTTTAAAAACTCTTCCATACATTTAGCTTCTTCCTGTCCCGATTCATGTGGATACATCACAAGTGCCATTCTTCCTTTTACTTTTAAAAGTTTTAGAGCTTGTCTGACTGCACTTACACTTGAAGAAGCGTGGGTTGTGATGTCATGATTTCCTTGAGGAAAATACCCAAAATTAAAAATGATCGCATCCATTTCTTCATGAATATATTCTTCCATATGTTCATGTCCAACATTATAGAAACAAGTTTTTTGATCATCCAATCGTTCTTTTGTACTTTCAAAAACATCTCTTTGAATTTCGAAGCCATATACTTTATGTACATTTTGCGACAAAAAGAAATCTGTATCTTTTCCCTGTCCTAATGTCGCATCCACACATATTGCTTGTTTATGAAGAACTGGCTTTAAAAATTCATGGGATACATCAACCATGGATTTCATCGTAGTCTTAATGCCTCTTTATATAACATATAATCTTCGGTTTTATCACACACAAAACATACATGAATAACCTTTGTCTCAGGAAACTTATTCATTAATCGTTTTACGGTTTGAATCGCAATTACACAAGCCTCATGATTTGGATATGCATTGATACCTGTAGAAATACATGGAAAGGCAATATTGATTGATTCCATATCATTTTTTCGCATATAATCATACGCCAATGCCATACTATTCCAATAACAAGCGGCCAAATATTCATCTTCATTATGAGCGCCATCTATATAACGAGGTCCACACGTATGAATAACTGCTTTACATGGCAAATTAAAAGATTCTGTCATCTTAGTTTTTCCTACTTCTAAACCATTTAAAGCCTGACAAGCCTTCATCATTTCACTTCCAGCCTGATGAAATATTTGTGCGCTCACTCCTTGCATTGGTAAAACTTGTTGATTGGTTGGATCCACAATCAAATCAAAATCCAATAATGATATATTTCCCTTTAATGTACTAATCATTCGTCTTCTCCCATCTTAGTCATTCGACTTGATAATTTTTGTGCGGAAATAGAAACCGCATGGAATTGTGTTGCCAAAGTTTCCAACGTTTTTTCTGCCTTTATACTTCTTTCTACAAGACGATTCGCATCCTCCTGCAGCAACAAAATATTTCGTTCGATTTCTTCCATATGGCTTGTGCGATAAAAATCCTTTGTACTTGATAATAAAGTCATCACTTCCGCTACAAGTGTAGTTGGAGATACCAACATAACATGTTTTTGAAGGGCATATGTGAATAAATCATCGCATTTCGCACATACAAATTGATAAATTGCTTCACTAGGCACAAACAATAAAGCATAAGGCATAGTATCCATATTAATATATTTATTTGCCACATCATCAATATGTTTTTTCATATTCATCTTAAAAGGTCTTAGATATGTATCCATATCTTCCTGAAGATTCATATAATTTTCCATAGGAAACTTTGAATCAATACACAACACTTTATTCGTGTCTGGTAAATGAAAGGCACAATCCGCAATCTTTCCATTTGGCAAGGCATACTGCATCGAATAGATAGATGGATTTTGACCACAATATACACTTAGAAGCATATCCAATTGATATTCTCCCCAGTTTCCTCTAAGTTTTGTGTTTGTCATGACCATATTCATACGATATAAATACTCTTCCATTTGATTCAAACTCACCTTTGAAGTAGCCTGATTCTTTTGAACATCCTGTACTTGTTTTAAAAGATATTCAAAATTCTTTTGAAGAATCAAAGAATCCGAATTCGAAGAAACACTTTCCTTTGATTTATTTTGCATCAACAAAACAATCAAGCATACAATCACAACGCATAATAATATTAAAATAATGATTTCCATTAAAACCTCCATACGAAAAGAAAAGAGACAAAAAATATTTGTCCCCTATTTGTACGTTTATTATAGTTCAACTCGAAATGAATTACTACATCTTTTGAAATTCTTTCATATATTCCACAAGAAAATCAGCCGTAGCTTCCACCATTTCTTTACCCCATTCATACGTTGCATATTTAGGATGATCCTTGCCAAACCAGCCATTATCACTACTTAAACGATTGCTTCTAGGAACTGGAATATCCACGCCTTTAAAGTTTACGGTTTGTGCATTGGAAGCTGTTAATTGAGGTGTAAACTGATTTAAATTTGAATCCTCAATCTTATCCTTTTGAACTAAACTTTCATCCACATACAACATAGCTACCGTTTCCTGACCTGCACCATGGCCTCCGGCCCATTCTGGATTGATTTTTCCAGCAATAGTCCACCAGTCAAAAATTGTACCCACAGCTCCCTTCTTATATAAATGACGACATACTTTACTTAATGCATGTGTGTTTCCTCCATGTCCATTTAAGAACACAAAATGTCGAGCACCACAATCATATAGTCGATCGCTGATTCTTTTCATAACCATTTCTAATAAATCACTACCAATTGAAATTGTACCCGTGTATTCTGTATGAAAATCGGCATCCCCATAAGGTAATGTTGGGCAAATCAATACATCACTTTGTTTTTCAATTAGTTCTAAAATTTTATTAGGAATCATAGTATCTGTTCCTAATGGATTGTGGATTCCATGATTTTCGGTACTTCCCGTTGTAAGTATCACCATATCATGATCCTTAAAATATTCTTCGCAATCTTTCCAACTCATTCTTTCAAGTCGCATAACTTCACTTCCTATCTTTATATATGTATAATACTCCTATCGAAAGGAAAATTCCTATGGATATTCAAATTTTATTATTTATACAAGAAAACATTCGTCACTACATACTCACACCTTTCTTCACCTTGATCACAAACGAATACTTTTTATATATTCTTCTAGGAATCGTATTGATTTATATGTTCAAGAAAAATGAAGATACTAGAAGACTCGCAAAAGAAACAATCATTGCGTTTTTGATTTGCACTATATTATTCGTTGTATTAAAGCTCATATTCCAAAGGCCAAGACCCTTTGATGCGTTTAGTCAATTGATCCCATTAGTGGATAAACCATCCGATTATTCATTCCCATCTGGACACACCGCATCTGCCTTTATTTGTGCCTTTATGGTGTATGATGGCCTACCCAAAAAATACAGTATTCTAGTTATGATACTTGCCATCCTCGTTGCGTTTTCTAGACTCTATGTAGGCGTCCATTATCCAACGGATATTCTTGCAGGCATTGTGCTTGCGTACATTGTTTATAAATTTATGAAAAAGACTATGTCAACTAAATGACATAGTTTTTTTGTAGGCGTATAATAAAAACAGATATAAACTGAGTTAACATTACGCAAAAAAAGGAGGATTATTGTATGTTACACGAAGTATCTTTTACATCTTATAATGAACGCGATCAAGTGCAAGCTTGGATTTATGTTCCTGCATGTAAGCCGAATGGAATCGTTCAATTAATTCATGGATTTGGCGAACACTCAAGACGCTATATCCATATGATTTCGGCTTTTCTAGATGCTGGTTATATTGTAGCCGCTGATGATCATGTAGGTCATGGAAAAACCGCAATGGTGAATAATGTCTGGGGTGACTGGGGAGATAAAGGATGTCACACCATGATGGAAGATGAACACACATTAAAGAAAATTGTATGTGAGAAATATCCAAACTTGCCTTACTTCTTATTTGGTCACAGTATGGGTTCATTTATCACAAGAGATTTTATCGCAAAATACGGAAATGAATTAAATGGTGCAACAATTTGTGGTACAACAGGCATTTTCCGTGGTGCTAAAGAAGCTCAAGAGAAATTGAAAGATATTATTGATGCAGGTCACGGTGAAGAGTCTGATCCAAATGTTGTAGGCTCACTTATGGGCTGGATGTGCGAACGTTGTGGTGAAATTCAAATTGGAAATGAATGGATTTGCCATGATCCATATGTACAAAAGGACCATGCACAAGATCCATTTGATGCCTTCACAAGACCTACTAGCAATCGTTCTATTTATGATTTTATCCAAATGATGCTTACAATTGAAGGAACTCAATGGGCCAAAAAAGTACCTAAAAAATTACCTATTTACAATATTGCTGGTGATCAAGATCCAGTTGGCGAATATGGTCTAGGAGTATGTCAAGTCAGTAACTGGCTTGTAGAAACTGGACATCATGTCACAACTAAATTATATTCTGGCTATCGTCATGAAATTCATAATTATGCAGAAATCAAAAATGAAGTGGAAGCCGGAATTATTGAATTTATGAATTCAAATTTATAAGGGTGTAATTCAATTTACACCTTTTTCATTAAAGGAGATACCTATGTTTAAGACAATGCGAAGATTCAAACAACAATTAAGCCAAGAAAAATGTATAGAGATACTTACCAATGAACCTCATGGCGTATTATCTTTAATCAGTGATACGGGATATCCCTATGGTTTTCCTATCACACATTGGTACGATGAAAAAAACGGACACATCTATTTTCATGGAGCAAAAGAAGGACATAAAATGGATTGTTTAAAACAATGTGATAAGGCAAGCTTTTGTGTCATGGATAAAGGTTTTAAAAAAGATGGTGAATGGGCCGTTCATTATCAGAGTGTGATTGTGTTTGGAAAAATCAAAATGGTAAATGATCCAGATAAAGTCAAAGAAATATGTACGCAACTCTGCCTAAAATTTACCAATGATCAAAATTATATTGATCATGAATTAAAATATTCCGGACCTAGTGTACAATGTTTTGAACTCATTCCTGATTATATATCTGGAAAAATCATTAAGGAATCTTAATTGAGTTTAGCATGCAGTAATGTTACTATTAATACAATAAAGTTGAGGAATTATTATGGCAACACCAGCAACATTAGAACAATGGAAAGAACTCTATGATTTAGCTATTGAAATCACAAAATTAAAGCCTTGGAACTCATATTGGGACATGGATTTAATTGCGATAGAAACAAAGAAAAATGAAGAGCCAAACTTCGTATCCATTATGGGTAAAAGTGGAACATGCACAGGTATCAGTGTTTATCGAGGCATGGAAGGTTATAGTGATTTTTGTCAAATCTGCAATGACGACTATAATGTACCTGCAACGTTTGTGATGTCCGATCAAAACTGCATTACTTGTTATTGGGGAAATCGTGATGAAATCGATGATGAAATGTATTCAATTATCAAACAATTAGGTCTTCGTTTTCGTGGCAATGGAAACTGGATTTATTTTAAAACTTTTGAAAAGAAAAGTTTTCCAAGCCTTCCAAACTATGGTGAAATCAAAATGTTGATTGAAACCTATAAAGGATTAATTGAAACCTTAAAACATGAAGATTATCAAGAGTCCATCTTTGCAGGAGGAGATATTCTCTACACACAAAAAGATGAAGATGGAAATTGGTTCTCTTATACTGTACCTAGGCCTATGGAACCAGAACGTTATAATACGATTCTTGTCAATGATTCAAATCTAATTGATTATTTTAAAAATATAAAGGATGGAGATTTAGAACTTGCGATTGATATGGATTATATGATGGTTCCCACAAATGATGAAGGTTTTGAAAGGCCCATCAATCCATTAGCCTATATAGTATTTGATTTAAGAAATAACCAAATTTTACACTTTGATTTAATTCACCCAGATCAAGAAGATTATGAAGTCATTATGAATAATTTTTTGGGTGCCATCGAACATTTTGGTAAGCCTAAACATGTATATGTCAGAAATCCATATATTCTAAATTGGCTTGATTTTATTTGTGAGAAATTAGATATTCCTCTAGTTAAAGATAATTTGGAAGAAATCGATGATATTTTTAATATGTTAAAACATATGGATATGGAGTAATGAAATGAAAAAGGAACTACAAAAACAAATGGATTCCATGATGAATATGACAATGGAAGCCATCACAAACAACAAGAAATTAGAACCTGCATTAAATGAATTATTCAAATATGCACCACAAGACGAAAAATATCAATTCATCTTACTTCATGAAATCGCCAATCAATATCTACATGAATTATTAGATATTGATTCTGAATTCCACGATTATTCTTTTGAAGAAGGTATAAAGATTTGTATAGAAGAAAAAGCGGACTATTTAAAGGAAAGATTTCAAATTTGTACCATTCAATTTCAATTGGACGACATCACAAGAACCATCACATTCCCTAAAAGACTTCCATTAGCGGATATGACATACTTTGTGATGTCAAGCTTAGACATTGTATGCAGTTACGATTTCATGATCAATTGTGAAGGCATTGATTATTCTACTGAAGAAATGCAGATTTGTTCCATTGCCGATTTATGTTTAGAAAAAAATGATATGTTCTTACTATCCTTCTTCGATTCTGAAACAGACGAATTCTACCCTGTAACTGGAAAACTCATCAATGAAGAGCTGAATAAAAAAGAAATTGAATTAGAACGCATTCAAGTTATTGAAGCTCAAAATGAAGGACCTTGGGTAGAAGAAAACGAACACCGTACTTTAGAAGAACAAAATGATCAATTGGTTTCTGGATTCTTCTTTAATAAGATGTTTTATGAAAGGCCCGATTTATTTGAAGAATTAGAAAATGGTAAAGACATCGAAGAATTACTTTTCCAAATGATTGATGAAGAATTAAATGATGATGTATTTAATACAGACTTATTAAACTAAAAAGGATCGATTTACGATCCTTTTCCTTTGGCTTGTAACGAATAAGAGAAAAGAGCAATTTTACAAGCCAAGATATATATTAATCTTCATATTTTAATGCATCTTTACCACGAGCTCCTGTTGAGATACGAACAACATCCGCAACATCGTAGACAAAGATTTTTCCATCCCCAATATTTCCAGTATACAATGCCTTTTTAGCTGCCTTAACAACATCTGCTACAGGCACTTCACTCACAACAACTTCAACTTTTAATTTAGGAAGCAATTCCATATTTACTTTAGCACCACGATAGTAGCTTGTTTGGCCCTTTTGCACACCACAACCAGATACTTTCGTAACCGTCATACCACCAATACCAATTTCATTCAATGCAGCCTTGATCTTATCAAATTTCTCAGCCTTAGTGATGATAACAACCTTTGAAATAGAACCATCACTATGAATGACTTTTGTAGGTACGGCATCATCTAATTCTACACTTGGAGTGTAGCTAGAATCTTGAATTGTTTCTAAATAATCACCAGGAACATCAGCTTCTAAGGCAAAACCTGCATATGCACTTTCCAATCCATGTTCCATTTTATCAAGACCCACAATTTCTTCATGTGCACTAACACGTAATCCAACAGTCTTTTTAATAATGTAGAAAGTAATAAACATAGTTACAGCAGTCCATGCACCAATTGCCAATAAACCTAATAATTGAACACCTAATAAATGGAATCCACCACCATAGAATAATCCTTGTGCTTCAGGCATTGTATCTGTACCACAAGCAAATAATCCAACACAGATTGTTCCTAATACACCATTTCCAAAGTGTACGGCAACAGCTCCTACTGGATCATCTACTTTTAATTTATAATCCAACAACCATACAATGAAACAAACCATACATCCAGATAAGATACCAATCACAAATGATCCAAATACGTTTACGGCATCACATCCTGCAGTAATCGCAACTAAACCTGCCAATGAACCATTTAAACACATCGCAACATCTGGTTTTCCATATTTAATCCAAGTAATCAACATAACTGTACATGTCGCAACGGCAGGTGCTACTGTAGTTGTCGCAAAGATTGTAGCTAACTGAATACCATTTGTAGCAGCTGCACCATTGAATCCATACCAGCCAAACCATAAGATGAAACATCCAAGTGCACCAATTGTTAAGCTGTGACCTGGAATTCCTCGTGGAGTTCCATCTTTATCAAACTTACCAATTCTTGGACCTAACATCCATGCACCAATTAAAGCGGTTAAACCACCAACATAGTGAATGGCAGCACTTCCGGCAAAATCATGGAAGCCTAGGCTACTTAGCCAACCGCCACCCCATACCCAGTGTGCTTCAATTGGATATACAATTAAACTAATCACAAAACTATAGATACAATAAGAGATAAATTTTGTTCTTTCTGCCATGGCCCCAGAAACAATGGTAGCAGCTGTAGCACAGAATACTAAGTTGAATGTAAAACTTGACCAGTTTGTTCCGGCAAAATCTGTCAATGGACTTTCTCCCCATCCAACTAGTCCTGCAAAATCTTGTCCCATCAATAGGCTATAACCAATAATCAAGAATGCGACAGTTCCTAAACAGAAATCCATTAAGTTTTTCATAATGATATTACCGGCATTCTTGGCTCTTGTAAATCCGACTTCAACCATCGCAAATCCGGCCTGCATAAAGAATACAAATGCAGCTCCGATTAGGTACCATATTCCAAATACCTCTGTTAAAATCTTCTCCATAATATTCCCTCCCTTATACAAAAGAAAAAAGGCACTTACAGCTCATATATTTTATGAACTATAAGCACCTTTGCTTTATGTATGTACGTATTTTATTCTGCATGAAACAATTTGTCAATATTTTTCTGAAACTTTTTGAAAATTTCTTTCCATGTGATAATAACTAGAAACCAAGATTATAACAGCACCAATCCATGCCAACACTTCTACAGGATATAGGCCAGCTTTACCAAAATAGATAGGTAGAATCAAAGCTCCAGAGATTCGCATCAATAACTCAAATAAGCCAGATACCATAGGAATAAAGGCATTGGATAAGCCCTGTATAGTAGAGCGATAGGCGTGTAACATATATAAAATTGGAAGCCAAACGGTTAAACATCGTAAGAAATTCAACCCATATGTCATTGCTTCATTAGCACCTTCACTTGTTTTTGATATAAAACAAGATAAGAAGAATGGTCCAAAAATCCAAAGTATGATAGAAATCAAGATGGAAGTAGCCAAAGATAATAAAACAACTTTTTTCACACCACTCTTGATACGATCATAACGATGTGCTCCATAATTTTGTCCCGTATATGTAACCATGGCATAGCCATAAGAAACAGCTGAAATTTCAAGCACTCCATATAGCTTGTTCATAGCTGTAAATCCAGCAAGGAAATAAGTTCCATATCGATTTACGGCACTTGTTAATACCATACCACCAATCGAAATCAAGACATTTTGTAGTGCCATAGGAATTCCTAATCTAAATTGATTTTTATAGTATGTTGCATCCTTACAAATGGATGTAGGCATATATTCTTTTAATTTTAATACATGATATAAACAGAAACATCCAGCTAGAATTTGTGCAATAACCGTCGCAACACCTGCACCGATGATTCCCCACTCAAGTCCCATCACGAATAGTACATCTAAGCCTACGTTACAAATACTGGCAATAATCATGGCTTGTAGCGGTGTTTTCGAATTGCCAAAAGCACGTAAAATGCTGGCAAGCGCATTATAAAACATAGTCGCAAACAAACCGATATAAATAACGTGTGTATACGCTAGAGCACGATCCATAATATCAGCTGGTGTTTTTAATAAAATCAAAATATTTGGTAGAAGCGGATAAATCACGGCTAATAAAACCACTGTTGATATAATCGCATTCACAACTAGAGTAGAAATACATTTTTGTACATTCCTCTTATCATGAGTACCAAACGCATGAGCTATCGGAATTGAAAAACCTTGGGCAAGCCCAGTCACGACTGCAATTCCCATCCATGTTAGCCAATCCGAACATCCTATGGCTGCTAACGCCTTCACACCAAGGTGTCTAGAAACAATGATAGTATCACAAACTGTATATAGCTGCTGAAATATATTTCCAAGCATTAAAGGTAGGGAAAACAAAAAAATCAACTTTAATTCATTTCCCTTCGTCATATCTTTTACTTGCATAAACCTCTCCTATCAAAACAGAAATAGTATATCATATTCAATAAATTTCTGAAAAAAGTTATTTACAACTAACTCTTAAAGAGTTATACTAATAACAGTTAGTTATGTCTAACTGTTAAGGAGGTAAAATCATGAAATATGCATTCGCAAGTCGTACTGGTAATGTGGAAGAAATTATCAGTTCATTAGGTATTGATGCATTACGCATCAATGATGGATCTGAAAGCATCGATGAACCATACATCTTATTTACTTATACAGATGGCTATGGAGATGTACCTGCTGAAGTCGAAAACTTTTTGATGGCCAATGGCACATTGATTCAAGGTGTTGTCTGCTCCGGAGATACAAATTATGGTGACGCATATTGTCAGGCAGCTGATAAAATCAGTGAAGATTATGGTTGTGAAATTCTATATAAAGTAGAAAATTCTGGTACACCTGAAGATATCGAAAACATCAAAAAAGCGATTGGAGCTTAATTATGCCAAAACAACGTTTTGAATCATTATTGGCCAATTATTGTGCACCTGCACTGAAGCAATATAAATATGCCAATATGTTCCACCTTCCAAAAGACGATGATAGTATTCGATCATTTATCAAGCAATACAATCAACAATTCAACTCAAAAGGGATCTTCTTTATCCTCATAGAACAAGAAACTCAATACACCATTTATGTATACAATTCCAAACTTAAAGACTATATTTCCTCAAATGCAGTTCAAAATTTTCTAAAATCCTATCAATATCCAAATACTTTTGAACTGTGTATACAAGAACTCAAAAAAAGACTTAACACAAAAAACTTTCCTCATGAAATAGGTGTATTTCTTGGTTATCCCTTAGATGATGTAATTGGATTTATTGAACACAAGCCCTATTACTTAGTCGGAGATTGGAAGGTCTATCAAAACGTGAATGAGGCTAAAAAGCAATTTGATTTATTTAAACAAACAAAAGAAAAAATGTTGAATCAAATCCATAATGGATATGAATTATGTGAAATTCTTTAACAAATATTTATTTTCTCTTCTTTCATCGACCATTTATCGTTTTTTGGTCTATGAATACGTTTGAAAATCATTTAGAATGTATATGGTTGAACAAATCCATTTCACATTTTAGTTCAACCAAAAAAGAGGTATCGCAAAGATATCTCTTTTTTCTATTCACTTAATACATAAGCCAATGTTAGACGTGCACAATCCTCAATAGCTTGAACACTCGTTCTTTCATAGCCATGCGAATTCATACAACCAACCCCAAATACAGCAGGCATAATATTGTTTCCAGCACGAATTGCCGCTGTAGCATCTGAGCCAAAACGATAATATGTATCTACACAATAGTTAATATTGTTCGCTTTTGCCAAATTGATGATTTTAGTTGTTAATCCCCAATCATAAGGAGAATAGTTATCGCTAGCTCCAATGGAAACCTTCTTTTCAGAACCATGATTATCAGGTCCAATCAAACCAATATCCAAAGCTACATATTCACTCACTTCACTAGGAACATAAGCTCCACCATGACCAATTTCTTCATAGATAGGAAACGCAAATAATGTATCATATGCTGGTGTTAGATTTTCTTCTTTTAGTTGACGTAACACATCAATCACAGCTGCAACCATAGCCTTATCATCAATATGGCGAGATTTTATAAAACCAGATTTTGTACGTCTAAAACGCGGTTCTACACTAATCAAATCCCCATGTTCAATCCCTAGATCATATACATCTTTAGCACAACTGACATCTTCATCCAATAAAATAGCTTCATTAAATTTATCACGTTCACGACTTCTCGCATCATCAAAGACATGTGTAGAGTGCGACTTACAAATCACCATACCCTCATATGTTTTTCCACTACGCGTATGAATATACACATTCTCTCCTTCCACATTATGAAAGTTGACTCCACCCAAGTTTTTTACTTCGATCCAGCCATTGTCCATCACATGACGAACCTGCATACCAATCGTATCTAAGTGAGCTCCTACACATACAATCTTACTAGAATCTTTACCTGGCACACGAACATAGGCAGTTCGTTTATTATCAAACTCAAGTTCATATCCAAACTTTCCTACCATCTCCGCTAATTTTTTGTGAATTTCAGGATAGAAACCTACCACACTCGGTGTATTGATCAATTCCTCTAAATTATTTAACATTTCTTCAGTTTTCACCATAATCTTCACTTCCTTTTCTTGACACCTATTATACAATATTATTATGAAAATAATTATCTCACCCGCTAAGAAAATGAAAATGATCGATGATATCAACATAGAGTGTACAACACCCCTATTCTTATCCAAGACAACTAAACTTTTAAATCATATTCAAAGTTTAGAGTATTCAGAATTAAAATCTTATTTAAAATGTTCAGACACAATTGCCCAAACTACATATGATCAATTCCAAAATATGAGTCTAAATAAAAATACAACACCAGCCATACTAAGCTATTCTGGCATACAATATCAATATATGGCACCCCATGTATTTACAGATGATCAAATCAAATATATTCAAGAACATCTTTACATTCTTTCTGGATTTTATGGCCTTTTAAAACCTCTTGATGCGATTACACCCTATCGTTTAGAAATGCAGACAAAGTGTCCATTCTCTTTGTACGACTTTTGGAAAGATAATCTTGCCAATCAAATAGATGAACCCATTTTAAATCTGGCGAGTGAAGAATATGCCAAAATCATTCGAAAATATAAACCATTGATTGATGTTCGTTTTGTCGAAGAAAACGGAAAAGAAAAAGGTGTTTATGCCAAGATGGCAAGAGGTGCTATGGTTCGCTATCTTGCCGAAAACAACATTCAAGAAATCAAAGATATTACTAAGTTCAATGATTTAGGATATATTTTTGATGCGAGTCAAAGTACAGAAAAATTATATATATTTCAAAAAAAGCTATCATCATGATAGCTTTTCTAATAGTTCTACAACAATTTGGGTTTGTTCCTTAAATGTTGTATAAGCTTCTTCATCCTTATTTAGAATGATATCCATAAAGTCCTGACACTCATACAACATGTGATCTGGTTGTTCAATACTGATTTTTTCTTTTGTATCTATAGCTTTTTTACCAATTTGATCTCTTTTTGGTGCATCAAAATACACATCTTTACATACACCACTACTTGCTCCAGAAACAATAATCGTTCCCTGATCTCCCTGTACATATACTGTATAAGGACTCGAACAATCTTTCGCACCCGTACAAGTTGCGATAAAATCTGGATACTGCATAATGATGATTCCACTTGTATCAATGCCGTTGTATCCAACATTTTTAAAATAATGAACCTCGCGAGGTTTACCAAATAGTCCTGTCACAAAGTGTAGATTATATACATTGATATCCATTAAAGCGCCACCCTTGAAGGCTGGATCAAACGCATTTGTCTGAATATGATCTTTATACTTTTGATACTTTGATGAATATTGTGAGAAATTGCACTGTACCATCTTAATATCTCCACAATTGGATAGATTTTCTTTAATGATTTTATAGTTTGGCAAATGCACATTTGTGATGGCTTCAAAAATATAAACACCATTTTTTTCAGCTATTTCAAATAGTTCATTACACTCTTTTAAAGTTGGAGTAAATGGCTTTTCAGTAATAACATGCTTCTTATGTTCCAACGCCATTTTTGATTGTGAATAATGTAAAGAATTCGGACTTGCCACATAAACAATATCCACATTGTCATCATTCAACATTTCTTCCATATCTGTGTAATACTTTTGAATTCCATGTTTTTCGGCAAATTCTTTAGCACGCTTTTCTGTTCTCGAATATACACAATATAAATTGTATCGACCATCTAAACGCATGGCTTCAATCATTCGATCTACAATTACACCAGAACCAATTGTTGCGACATTCATCATACTTTTTCTCCTTTATTTTTTACCCAGTTATTTTCTTTTTTCTTCTTTTGTTTTTTTGTCTTACGATAAATAATAAAGCGAACTCCATCCTCGCTATTTTCACCTTTCACAATATAGTGATTGGCCTTACAAACCTTAGAAACAATGGATAATCCGAGTCCAAAACGACCACCTTCACCTTTTTCATAAGGTCTAAATAATGATTGAATTCGATCCTCCGGCATCTTTGGACCATCATTACTAATACATAACCAATCTTCTCTTACTTCAATCTTAATATAAGATTTCGCATAGCGGAATGCGTTTTCCATAATATTTTCAATCGCAACACGCCATGCTTCAATCAAGCCGTCAAAGAAAACTTCTTCTACATCCGTAATCACTTGAATTTCAGGACGAATTACAGCTGCATTTAATACAACCTGTTCCACAACATCCTTCATATTTGTGACTACCCCCTCGGCATCACTGGCCACTAAGTATTCAACACGATTCATATATAATAAAGAATGGACTTTATTCTCTAATCTCTGTGCATTATCTAAGATAACATCAACACTGCTTTCCAAAGTTCCATATGGATAAATACCATCTTTAATCGATTCAGCGTACGATTTAATTGTCGCAATCGGCGTTTTTAAATCATGTGAAATATTATGAATCATGTCTTCTTTGGCTTTATCCTGCTTTTTCAATTCATCATTCATCTTCACAATCGCAGTAGCCATCTCACCAATTTCATCATCACGATTTAAATGAAGTTCCACTTCTTTTCCATCTTTAATTTGTTCAATATAATTTCGAATCAAATTCAAAGGATGAATAATAGAGAATACCCACATTAAAATAATTAGGAATACAATCATAAACGCAATCACAATAACGTATACTGTAGAATCAATTAATGAATCTCTAAATTGCGTCGCATACGTATCATCCATAAAACTTGCCAAAATTATACCGTCATGACAATAGATCAAACGATAATAATACTTCGAGTTTGCGACTGTAATTGTCCCCTGCAATGCTTCTTCATTTTCAGAATTCATTTGTTTGGATTGATCTAATAAATATTCATATACTTTATGATTCACTGGTTTTCTTTTGGAACTCTGATTTGAGAACACATTCATTTTACCATCTTGAATAATACAGTTTGTTTGAACACTGTCACTCGCTAAGAAAGCATAAATGTCATCTATACTATCGGTTTGTTTCGAATCCACTAATCCAACGATCGGTGTTTGTCGATTTAAGATCAGTTCATACATTTGTTTAGTAATGGTTCGATCAATATTATCGCTGACAAACACAAAGAAAAACATGATAAAAAACATCAAAACCGTCAAAATAATCGTTAAAATTTGTCGTGTTAATGACATTTTTTGAAAATAAAAGGAAGGTCCCTTCATAAAATATCACCTCATCATAAACATTTTACCATAAGAAAAAGAAAAGGGGATACATTTGTATCACCCTAAACGATATCCATATCCATAGATTGTATGAATGTTTAAATTTGGAAGTTTTTTACGCAAACGACGCAAAGTATCATCTACGACACGATCACTACCAAAGTAGTTTTCATCCCAAACATTTTCAAGAATTTTATCACGTGAGAAGGCAATTCCTTTGTTTTTGATAAACATCATCAACAAGTCAAATTCCTTTGTCGTTAATTCAATTTCTACATTATCCGCATAGATTTTTCGTTGTTCTTCATCCAATTCATATCCATCAATGCTAATGCGATTATTATCATCACGATAAGCACGCTTAATGATATTGTTGACTCTTAATACTAATTCTTTTGGTGAAAATGGTTTTGTGATATAGTCATCGCAACCTTTCTCTAATCCAATAATACGGTCAAATTCTTTATCACGCGCAGACATAAAGATCACTGGTGTTTCTGGTCCTTGAAGACGAATTTCTTCAATCAAGTCAAAACCAGATTTGTCATCCAACATAATATCTAAGATCCACAAATGCACATCATCATCCGCAACATGTGCACTTGCCTCTTCGTATGTATAGTAAGAATGAACCTCATATCCTTCTTTTCGTAAGTATTGGGCAACTAGATTATTGATATCCTTCTCGTCTTCAACAATACTAATGACTCTTTTCATTGGGCCACCCTCTTTCTAAAAATTATTTTCTTCTAAGAAATCTGTAACACGCTTAACATATTGAGCACATAACTCATCTGTTTTCGCTTCCACCATGACACGAATCAATGGTTCTGTCCCACTTGGACGAACTAAGATACGTCCTTCATTTCCTAAATCATTCGCAACTGAATCTACAACTTCTTGTAGTTCTTTACTTTCTAGACATGCATTCTTATCTTTAACAGTCACATTCTTTAATAACTGTGGATAAATGAACAATCCTTCACTTAATTCCTTCAATGATTTTCCTGTAGCTTTCATGATTTCTAGAATCTTTAAAGCCGTCATTAAACCATCACCCGTTACTTCATGTTCTAAGAAAATGATGTGTCCACTTTGTTCTCCACCAACCCAGTAGTCATTCTTCTGCATTTCTTCAAATACATACTTATCTCCTACTGCCGTTTGAATATAATCAATCTTATTGGCATCTAAAGCCTTATATAAACCTAGGTTTGCCATAACCGTTGTGACAACCATATTCTTGTTTAAATGATTGATTGATTTCATATAGCGAGAACAAATATATAAGATGTAGTCTCCATCGCAAAGCTTTCCATCTGAATCCACCATGATCAAACGATCGGCATCGCCATCAAATGCCAAACCAATATCATAGTCACCTTCACGCATCATTCTTTGTAGTCCTTCAGGATGTGTAGATCCACACTTATTGTTGATATTGATTCCATTTGGCGAATTGTTGATGGCATCCACTGTAGCACCTAAAGAATCCAATGTTTCTACCGCTGTACTTGTCGCAGACCCATTTGCCAAGTCACAAAGAATCTTCATGCCAGATAAGTCTACAGGAACACATTCTTTTAACCAGCTCATATAGATTTCTAGTCCATCTTCCCATTCGAAATATTCTCCAATGTGATCTCCAGTCACTAGATCTAAATCGGTTAAGCCATCCATATATTTTTCAACTTCAAGAAGAAGTTCTTCTTCCATCTTCTCTCCATTGTGGTTAAAACACTTGATTCCATTATCATAATATGGATTGTGACTTGCACTTACCATGATTCCACAATCAAAGCGTTCTTTACGAACCAAATAAGAAATAGCCGGAGTTGGACATACACCTAATAAATAGACTTGAGCCCCCATGCTTGTAGCACCTGCCGCAAGCCCTAATTCAAACATGTCGCCACTAAGTCTTGTATCTTTACCAATCAAGATTTTCGCATGTTTTTCTTTTCCATAATACCAACCTAAATATTGTCCAATCTTAATAGACATATCTAAAGTTAAACCTTCATTCGCTCTTCCACGAACTCCATCTGTTCCAAAATACTTACCCATTACTCTGAATCCTCCTTGTCTAATGATGTATTTTTAGCTAATTTCACACTTGCATGTACTGTCTCTGGTGATAATGTAACATTTACTCGATTACCCTTCGCATCATAAGCCGCCAACGCTGCATTAGCCTCAAAATCTTGAATTTGACCTGTACAGTCAATCAACGCCTTCACAATTCGAATTGAATTCAATTGATTCTGGCTTGCCGTAATCTTAACTGTCATCACATCTAATGTAGGTGTTTCAAAATCAGTTACCTTTTGGTTTGATCCCACCAACAATTCTGGTTGGATTGTGAATGATTTTGTAACTTTTTTAGAAAGTGTAACATCAATTGTAGCAGGATCTACAACAGCTTCAATTTTTTCTGGCAAATTCTTTACCTTTAAATTGATGATATTTTCACCTTCCGAATATTTTTTCAAGTCAGCTACGACTTGCACACTACCCTTTGAACGGAATACCTGAATACTTGTCGCATCTCCAGTTAATGAAACATCTACTGTACTTGGCACACCAGCCACATCATATTTATCTGTATCTGCGAGTACTTCAACAGCTACATTTCTTAGATCCACAGTTGTTCTTGTATCGTTGAACAATTTTAAACTAATATCTTCATAGTTGATCACAACACAAATCATGATGGATAAAACCAAAGAAATAATTACAGATCCTTTTTTATCAAATAATACACGGTCTACGAGTTTACTAACTTTTTGAAATATCAAAGTCAGTAAACCACGCAACTCATTAAACCATACAGAAGGGCTCTTCTTATTTGGAGATTCCATGTTGACTGCCCTCCTTTTTCTGTTCATATAAATTCACAATTTCAATTGCCTTCACACGCTCATCCTTATTTGCGTCCTCAGTCTGCTTTTTAGCACGTTTCCCCATGGACTTGGCCTGAGACAACATAGGAACAAGAATTGAAGACGGATTTTGACTTGATTCTGTCACTAACATATTTGTTAGATAACGCTGTAAACCTTCTGGTGGATATTGCGTTAACTGGCCATTGACCGCAACTGAAATATTTCCTGTTTCTTCACTCACAATAATTGTGATTGAGTCTGTAATTTCACTGATACCAACAGCCGCTCTATGTCTTGCTCCATACTTACTAGGAAGATCCTTTGTGGTTGGAGGAAAATAAGCTGCTGCACACGCTATTTTATTCCCCTGAATAATAACGGCACCATCATGCATTGGTGTTCCATACTGAAATATTGTTCCTAATAATTCAGTTGAAACTTCCGAATCCATCACAATTCCTGTACGAATAAAATCGGACAAGCTCTGTGTTCTTTCGATAGAAATCAAGGCTCCTGTCTTTGATTTTGACATTTCTGTACATGCCTCTACCAATTCATTGATCATCTGTTGAATTTGTGAAACGGAGACATCCGTTGTTAAGATGGCTGTTGTTTTACCAACTTTTTCCAACATACCACGAATTTCAGGTTGGAAAACAACCAAAATAACGACAACTCCCCAATTCAAGAACATTTCAATCAAATAATTTAAAGCATTTAAGCCTAGCCATACAGCTAAAGCCTTGATTAAAACGATAATCAATACACCCTTCACAAGTTGGATCGTACGTGAATTATTACGCACAATTCTTAGTCCAGAATATATCAATCCCCATACTACTAAAATATCCAATAATAATCGAATTAGGAATGTAATATCAGATAAGCTGAAACTCATCTAAAATACCCCCTTATTTTATTTATAAATTTTTTGAAATTAAATCACTTACTGAATCATACTCAACTTGAGCATGTGCTTTTACATCTTCATCTGCATACGACATAACTGAACCATGCACACCAAATTCAATCAACGGAATATCATTATGTCCATCACCAATTGTATATACATCTTCTTCTTTGATATTCGCATATTCAATCAAGAAATCTAAACCTGTCGCTTTAGAAATCCCCTTTGGTACAATATCAACAACGAAATTATTTGGATAAGCAACAACTTGTTCATAATACAAATCATTGATTTTACTTGCCACTTCTAAAGCTGAATCTGTATCTTCCATTGATAATACGATCTGCGCAAAATGTGTCATATCCAATAATTCGGCTTCCGTAACATCTGGTTTTAAATTTGGATAACGATGATCCACTGCATCTGGCTGCAATACAATACGATGACGGTGAATTCCATCATTTACAACATAACTAATCACAGTGTCTAATTTTTTTACATTATGTAAAATGTCTACACAAACATCAAAATTTAAATAATTTGATAATAAAACATTTCCATTCTCATCAAAAACCATACCACCATTATTTGTGATCAAGTAATCACATGGTAAATTAAATAATTTGATTTGCGCATCAATCGATTCTTTAGAACGACCCGTCACAATCACGAATTTGTTCCCCTTATTTTTCCATTCTTCAATCGATTTTAAATCTTCTGGCATTACATCCTGTGCATAACGTAATGTACCATCATAATCTGTAGCTAAAAGCTTCATGTATAATTCCTCAACTTTTCTATTTACTATGATTTTATCACATAATTTTAATAACAAGCAATATTACTATCCGTCCTTGATTCACATCCTGCAACATAGACACCATTTTCTAATCGAATAATGACTTGTCCACGCCCAAACATTGCTAATTCGGGCTCTATTTCAATGTCATGACCACGTTTCTTTAATTCAGTAATTATATTCTCATCAAAGCCTGGCTCAACAATAAATTTCATATTCTCTATCCACTGAAAACGTTTGGCATCTAAAGCCATCTGTGGATTTAAATGAAAATCAATCATGTTTGTGACAACTTGCATATGTCCCTGCGGCTGCATATAACCGCCCATTACACCAAAAGGGCCAACGGGTTTATCATCTTTTGTCAAAAAACCTGGAATAATTGTATGATACGTCTTTTTATGAGGCATCAAGTAATTCACATGAGATGGATCTAAACTAAAATCATATCCACGATTTTGTAAGGAAACTCCATCTACGACAATGCCACTACCAAATCCCATATAGTTTGATTGAATATATGAAACCATATTGCCATCTTTATCTGCTGTGCACAAATAGACTGTACCAGAGCCATGCGGCTTATCTACCCTTGGTGGCAAAGCCAAATGACCAATTTGACTCGCTCTTTGTTTACCATAATCAACACTTATCAAATCATCCACTGGCATATTCATACATTTAGGATCTGTAACATATTCTTTGGCATCCGCAAAAGCCATTTTTAAAGCTTCCATCTGCGTATGAATACAATCCACATCTCTATCTTTAAATTGAAAATTATTTAAAACATTCAAAGCCATTAAAGCCACAATGCCCTGTCCATTAGGAGGTAATTCCCACACTTGATAGCCATGATAATCTACATGAATTGGATTGACCCATTCAACCTTGTGATCTTCTAAATCTTGTTTTCGTAAGAATCCACCAAATCTTTTAGATTCTTCATCAATACGATCTGCCAATTCTCCATAATACAAAGCATCTGTATTTGTATCAGCAATCTTTTCTAGTGCATCCGCAAGTTTTGGCATGCAAATCATCTGTCCTGGTTCAGGTGTTTTTCCATCAAAAGTAAAAGTATCATACCAGCTCTTAAACTCCTCACTATTTGGAATCGCATTTAATGCCTTTTTCCACATACGAGCAATCTCTGCACTGACTGGATATCCATTTCTTGCATAATCAATGGCCGGTTCTAATAACTTTTTAAACGGCAAAGAACCAAATCTTTCACTTAAAGCTTTCCAACCCTTGACTGCACCAGGCACCGTAACTGGAATCCATCCTCGTTTTGGAATTTCATCCACTTTATCTGCCGAAATCGCATATGGAGAATGACCTGAACTATTCATGCCATACATCTTATTTTTCATCCACACAATCGCAAATCCATCGGATCCAAGCCCGTTCGAGCATGGTTCTACAACCGTCAAACAAGCTGCCGTCGCAATGGCCGCATCTACGGCATTTCCACCCTGCATAAGCATTCTTAAGCCAGCTTGTGTAGCTAAATTATTTCCTGTGCAGACAACTCCGTTTCGTGCAATCACATTCGTTCTTTTGGATGCGAATGGATTATCATAATAGTTAATTTCCATATCTTCATCACCGAGACAATTATACAAAAATTAGAGCAGACATTCCATCTGCTCTGATTTATTTATTCACTTTTTTTAAACCGGATAACTTTTCTACCTTATCCAATTTTTTTATCATCCACATTATGATTTTATTCTATTCATTTTCCTTAAGCATTTTCTCAAGTATGACCATATATGAGTATCTTTAAGTTCCATGATTTAGATTGGATGATATTCTTAACATTCCAAGTACTCTATCCTTTTTGTGATTATTCACTCGATAAAAACCCTTTATCTAAATCCTATTTCCTTTTCTTGTTAAGTTCCACTGAATGTTTTTTCTAGAATTCCTCTAGCTTAACCTTTGGAGCCTTCTCTCCATAGCTTCAACTTTTTATAGTTAAAACTTTCCGTTTCAACTCTATGTTATTGTCATCTTCTCACCGCTCTCTTTTTGTCTTAAGAGAAGTTTTCTCTGCTCTTACTTCTCTTTACACTTTCATTATAACCAACAAAATCAAAAAGAAAAGGCAAGTGGTAAAACTCGCCTTTTTACTGGTAAAACCGGTTATTTCATCGATATCTTTCGCTTTTTTCCTCTCGAAACAGGAATCAGAACCTTGTTTATAAGCTCAACTTCATCTTTATACCAAGCCACAATATATTTAGAATTCACAATATAGGATACGTGTACTCGTAAAAAGCCGAACTCTTTAAACACTTCTTCCAGTGCATTCATACTATCGCGCTTATGAAAAACGCCTTTTTTTGTATAGAAATACACCATCTTTTCATTCTTTTCCAAATAGTAGATATCTTCATACGAAAGATTCATACGAACTCCATCATAATTAAATTCATACACATGACTTTGAATACATTGCGAACGAATCATTTGATCATAAGCTGAAATGTCATCTGCGATATTTTCTTTTGAAATATAGAACACACGACTTCTTTCATCATCGCCGCGCGTCTTAATTGGATTTTCACACACATAAATCACAATCGCATTGGGATTATCATGTACAAATACACTTTCAATACGACTCGTCTTAAACATTTCATCAAACACAAATAATTGATACTCTTCTTCCTTCATTCGTTTTGCCAGATCACTCGCCTTTAAGTAATGACGAAAACACCAATCCTCATGCATAAACAATTTAGATAATTGAAAAACGATGTCCTTAGTTTCTTTTTCATATTCTAATATGGCTACTTTTATCATACTTATAATTATAAAGAGTGAACGCATTTTTATCAAATGTAAACCATTTCAAAATATTATTCTTTAAAGTCACGAATTAAAATCAAATCCTTAACAATTTCTTTTGCGCTAATTGATAAAATGATTTCTCCCTTTTCTTTAGTTGCGCCCTTTGGATCTCCACCAATCCCAATTGGTTTTTGCTGCTCAGTTACCCAATCCGATGCAAGCCAAGACAAATGTGCTTTCATAGCTGTATTTTTAGGAATACCCTTTTCACTTGTTTCTAACTTAACTAAACTTTCATCAATCGCCATGACCATGGAAGTTTCCATTTCTCCACCATGAAAATCAAATGTGTTTCCTTTAGAAATCGTTGCCTTTACAGCTGGATGATCAAAGGCTCCTGAGTTTAATACAAATGGATACACTTTAAAATCACTTCTTACTTCTCTAGAAATCAAATTTGCGACCGGTGCATTTCCACCATGACATACAAGAAAAGCCAATTTTTTAAAGCCATGATAAGCTAGACTTTCACATATATCATAAAGCATATGATAGTAAGTCATAGGCTTAAATGTAATGGATCCACAAAATTCTTTATGTTCCGTGCTCAATCCGACTGGAATGACTGGAAACAATAATAGATTTATGTCCTCGTCCTTTAACTCTTTTTCAATATAGTCACACATAGCTGTGGCAATGAGTGTATCCGTACCAAGTGGTGCTTGATTTCCATGTTGTTCTAATGCACCTAATGGAATCAAAACAATTGTGTTTTCTCGATCGACTTGTTCCATTTCTAAACGTGTTAATTCTTGATACTTACAAATCATACTTATTTTGCCTCATAAATAAACTTAAAGCTTGGACGAATGGCTGCCAATCTTTCCATCAAGAAATATCCAATGATGTAGTTAGCTGAGATTTTGATCAAGTTAAATGGAATTGTCGCAAGCGCAATAAATGAAGTTAAATCTTTAATACTTGGATTTACAGAACCTACCATCTGCACAACAGAATCTAACGGCATTCCCATAGCTTTGGCATATAGTGGCAAAGTAATACATGCATTACAGAAACATGCGAATACGGTACGAATTAGAATTCCAACAATTAAAGAGACAATAACAGCTTTTCTTGTCTTATTCATCTTCTTGTACACAAACCATGTTGGTAAAATAAATAGAACAATGCCTAAAAGATTTGCGAGTTCACCCACATAAGCTGTGTTTGTTCCTACAGTCACTACTTTTACAATCAATTTAATAACTTCTACTAAAGTGGCAGATACAGGACCTAAACTAAATAGAGCAATAATACTTGGTACATCACTAAAATCAATCTTGTAGAATGGTGGCATCATTGGTAAAGAAAATTCCAGTGACATCAAAGCTCCTGCAAGACCTGCAAGCATCGCCGTTAATACAATTGTTTGAACATTCCATTTTTTCATCTTTTTACCTCCTTTTGATTCAGACAAGCTCTTTCAAAAGGAAAACCCCAAGAAAAATCTTCTCGGGGTCTAAAAAATACAAAAAATACTTTTGTGTCTTCTACCATCCAGACTATACTGTCGGTCTTGGAATTACACCAAGTCAGCCACTTGCGTGGGTCGCGGACTTTTACCGCCGGTAGGGAATTGCACCCTGCCCCGAAGAACTCATTGAATCTATGTTCGCAAATAAAATAACACATAATCTTCCATCATGCAACTAATTTGTTTATTTTTTCACAATATCAAATTTATCTTGCGAAAAACAAGGACATACATTTTCACACGAAGCTATGACAGAACTAGCTAAATGACTACCTATCTTCATAGCCTCAAGCATACTCTTACCATAAGTTAGTCCAGCACTTGTCCCAGCACAAAATGCATCTCCTGCTCCTGTTGTATCCTTTACCTCAATTTGACGAGCCTGACAAAAGCCGCTTTCACCGTTGTTTTTCACATATAAAGATCCCGCTTCACCAAGTGTTACAATCAAAGAATTAAATTCTGATTGCTGCACTTCATCAATCAATGTATGACTTAATTCTTCTGCTGATATCTCTTTAAAATCTCTTGAAAAAAGAATACTCGATTCTAATTGATTACAGATCAAACAATCAAATTGCTTCAAAAGATCTTTTCTTTCAATCGCAATATTCATATTGCTGACAACACCAAATAATTTTTTATTATGTTTTTGACATAAATAAACAACTTTTTCAACAATTTCCTCATCCATATCTATTTCAGCCACCACAGAATCGCTATTTTCAATAATTGTGTCTCCATTTTCTTCTAAAATTGAATAGATTGGCATTAAATTCGGACGATGAGATATTGAACCCGCTAATTCTCCATTATGATCAAAAACAGCTAGCCATGTACCCATACCGTTTTCGATAGATTTCATATAATCTGTATTCACATTTCGATTTTGCAATCTCTGTTTAACATCTTCTCCTAATGCCGTATTATCAACAATACTAACAAATGTTGAGTTTAAACCTAAATTCGCAATATCTTCTACAACATTTCGTGCTACACCACCATGAATATACTCAATATATCCTGCATTTCTCCCATCAGGAACATATATATCTTGTGGAAAGCCTTTAATATCCACAAAAATCGCACCTACTACGACAATTCCATTCTTTTTTTGAATCACGTTATTTTTCACCTTTCATCTCAAACAAGATATCTCTTAGTTGCGCCGCTCTTTCGAAATCTAAAGTACGAGCTGCCTCTTTCATTTCCTGTTCTAATTCTTTGATCATCTTTTCCTTTTGTTTTGCCGGCAACTTTTTCTTTTTCAAATACTTAGCCGCCATTTCCTTAGTTTCCTTAGAACGAACTACATCATGGATTGGTTTGATGATTGTCTTTGGAACAATGCCATGTTTTTCATTGTATTCCATCTGAATCGATCTACGTCTTGCGGTTTCATCTATGGCTTCCTGCATACTTTCTGTAATTTTGTCGGCATACATAATAACTTTACCTTGGGCATTACGTGCCGCACGACCAATAATCTGAATCAATGATCGTCTTGATCTCAAGAAACCTTCTTTATCCGCATCTAATATCGCAATCAAGCTGACTTCCGGAATATCTAAACCTTCCCTTAATAAGTTGATACCTACAAGCACATCGTATTTTCCTTGGCGTAAATCATGAATGATCTCCGTACGTTCAATCGTTGTAACTTCATGGTGTAGCCACGCTACTTTTAAATCCAAATTCTTTAAATAGGAAGTTAAATCTTCGGCCATACGAACCGTTAGTGTCGTAATCAGAGTTCTTTCATGTTTTTCAATGCGCTCCTTGATTTCATCTACTAAGTCATCAATTTGACCTTCAATAGGACGCACTTCGACTTCCGGATCTAAAAGACCTGTTGGACGAATAATTTGTTCAACAATTTCCCCATGCGTTTGATCCAGTTCATAATCTCCTGGTGTTGCGGATACAAAGATGGCATTTTTAATCAACCCCTCAAATTCATTAAAACGCAAAGGTCGATTATCTAAAGCACTTGGAAGTCTAAAGCCATAATCTACCAATATTTGTTTTCTTGCGCGGTCTCCATTATACATGCCACGAATTTGTGGTAAGGATACATGACTTTCATCTACCACAAGTAAGAAATCATCTGGAAAATAATCAAAGAGTGTATACGGTCTTTCGCCTGGTTTTCTGCCATCAATATGCCTTGAATAGTTTTCAATACCTGGACATACACCAAATTCCCTTAATGCTTCTATATCGTAGCGACATCGTTGTTCCAAACGCTCTTTTTCTAATGGTTTACCCTGCTCATCAAAATAAGCCAATCTTTCGTCCAATTCTTCTTGAATTGTGTCTGCTGCATGATTGATGATATCCATACTTGTCGCATAGCCATTGGCCGGATAAATAATATATAACTGATAAGACTGATTGACATGTCCTGTTACTGGATCGACTTCACAGATTCTTTCCACTTCATCATCAAACATTTCAATACGAATTAAATAACGATCCGTATGCCCTGGTGTAATTTCAATGACATCCCCACGTACTCTAAAAGTCCCTCTTAATGGATCTGTATCATTACGCTTATATTGTTGATGTACTAACGCTAGCATCAATTCATTTCTTTCAATGATCTGTCCACTTCTTAAAGTAAAGATCATATGACGATATTGTTCTGGATTACTAGCACCATAAATAGAGGCAACACTAGCTACAATAATCGTATCTCTTCGTTCTAAAACACTATTTACAGCTGCCATTCTAAGCATATCCAATTCTTCATTGGTCTTTGTGTTTTTGTCAATATATGTATCTGTTTTTGGCAAATAGGCTTCTGGCTGGTAATAATCAAAATAAGAGACGAAATATTCCACACGATTATGTGGAAAAAATTCTTTAAATTCAGAATACAACTGTCCCGCCAAAGTTTTATTATGTGCAAACACCAAGGTTGGTCGATTCACTTGGGCAATCACATTCGAAATTGTAAATGTTTTTCCAGTTCCTGTAGCTCCCAACAATACTTGAAACTTTTTATCTTCTTTTAAACCAGAAACCAATTCCCTAATAGCTTCTGGCTGATCTCCACTCGGTTTATATTCAGATACTAATTCAAACTGATTTTTCATATGCTCACATCCTTCACATATATATAATACACAAAAGTAGGTTTATACTTACTTTTGTGCCTCTTCTATCGCTTTTTGTCTTTGCGTATCATCACTTGGTGTTTCATTCATCTTCAACAATACTTTTTCCATCAAAAGATCCCACGTCTTTTTATCACAATCTCCCGTTACTTCTAAACGATTGTCCTGTTGAAAACTTGCCAAAGCTTGAGAGCTGGTATTTGAAAAATATGTATCTGTTCGATCCACATCATATCCTAAATACTTCAGATATACTTGTAAAGCCTGGGCATTATCGTCCACGCTGTCTTTTTTGATGACATCCTTTTTCTTGACTTTATAATAGGACGTTGTCTTCACTTCTCCAAGTTTTACTTCAACATCTGGTTTAAACCCCTTCTTGTTGATACTTGTACCTTTTGGCGTATACCAACGTGCCACTGTATACTTAAAACTTGTTCCATCTGAGAATGGTACTGTAACTTGTTCGGTACCTTTACCGTAAGATGTTGTTCCTACCGTAGTCACTGTATCCCCTAAATTATCTTTTAAAGCACCGATCAAAACTTCGGCTGCACTTGCCGTATTTTCATTTTGTAGAACAACAATTTTATCCATTTTTACTTGATTGAATTCATCTTTTGTCAATTGTTTAGTGAACTTGCCATCTTTATCTTTTTCCTTGAAGACAACTGACTTTTTGGGAATCAAAGAACTCGAAATTTCCAATGCCGCATTTAAATAGCCGCCACCATTATTACGTAAATCTAAGACCAACTTTTTGATTCCCGCTTCTTGTAGGCGAGACATTGCCTTTGAGAAATCTTTGCCACTATTTTCTGAGAAACTCGTTAGAATAATTTCTCCATAATCTTCGCATACGTTACATACGACCGTTGAATCAAAAGTACCTGGAATCAAATTTGTCGTATATTCTTTTCCATCACGAAGATATTTTGTCTTAACATTCTGCCCTTCATGCGCCTTAATATATTTAATGATTGTGTCTGAATCATTTTCACTACATTTTAAATCATCTAATGAAATGATTTCATCTTGGGGTTTTAAGCCTTTCTTATCCGCTGTTGAATTGATGTATACGTTGGATACGACGAAGTTTTTATTTTCATTTAAATAAAAGGAGATTCCTAATCCTACATTACTTCCTTCAAGACTGCTTGAAAAGGCTTTGGCTTGTTCTAAGTCAAAATAGTTTGTATGAGCATCTTGATCTAGAGTTGTCATTCCATCAATAGCTTGTTCCATAAGTTTGGAATCCAAATTTTTGATTTTATTCGAATAATACCAATCTGAATTCAAAATTGAATAAATGGTATCAAATTTTTCTTGTTCTTTACTATTTCCTGTCGCTTTTTTATTTAAAATAACTGGTACACTTATGCCTGCACCAAAACATGCAATGCATAGTAGTGTAATCAATATTGTTTGACTTTTTTTTCTCATAAGCTCATCCTGTTCTAAAACAAAATGGGACGAATCATTCGCCCCAATAATTCCATATAGAAAGTATACGAAACAATCCTTTATTCTGCAATGTTTTTATCGTTTCATTTTCAAATATTTTCTTGCCGCAAACAAGGATGCGAACCCACCAATCAAGGCTCCCGCAAGAATGATAGAGAGTCCTACTTGAAAGCTGATTGTACTTGGTTTAAATAGGGCAAACATAGGTGTGAATAGTTTTCCGTCTAAACTTTCGTACAGCTTTTCATATCCAAAATGCACCAATAAATATGGAATGATAGATCCAAGTAGTCCAATAAAAATACCTTCGACAATGAATGGATTACTGATGAAACCATTCGTTGCACCTACTGTACGCATAATAATGATTTCATCACTTCTTGAATCGATTGTCGTTCGAATCGTGTTATAAATCAAATATAAAGACAATAGAATCAATAAAGCAACAATGCCTAAACCAATCTTTTGAATCATATTCAACATGTCTACTAAACTTGTAACGCTGTCTCCTCCAAAAGCCGTGCTGGATACGCCATCAATTTTTTGAATCTGCGCACTTGTTTTACGGATAGAAGAAGCATTCTTTACATAAACAAAGAAAGCATTGGATAAGGGATTTGTTTCTCCTCGATAGGCTTTAAAAGCATCTCCCTTTTCTTTGATCATAAGTTCAAGTTCATCATCTTTAGAGGATACTTCTACCTTTGAAACATTCTTTAATTTAGATATTTCACTCTGAATACTTGATATAGCAGTTTCATCATCAATATCCTCATTTAAAATAACGTGAATACTCAAATCTTTTTGAACATCATTGGAAAAATAATTAACGTGTAATCCAATAATCAATATCGAACCAATCAAAAGTAGGGTAATGCCAATGGCACTAATGGCAGAAAAGCACAACATAATATGTCTTTTCATTTGAAGAAAGGCATACTTCAATTCGTATAAAAAAGTACGTAAACCTTTCATCATAAACTCTTATACCCACCTTTATTTGAATCGTGAATCACATATCCTTTGTCTAACATAATCGTACGTTTTTTAAAGCGGTCAACCAATACTTTATCATGTGTAACCATCATGATTGTTGTATCTAGTTTTTGGTTGATCTTTTCTAATAATGAAATAATTTCTAAACTCTTTTCGGGATCTAGATTTCCTGTTGGTTCATCCGCAATCAAAACTTTTGGTTTATTCGCAATGGCACGGCCAATCGTTACACGCTGTTGTTGTCCTCCAGATAATTCGTCTGGATAACTTCTAGCCTTTTCTTTCAAATCAACAAGCTCTAATACTTCCATTACACGTTTACGAATTTGTTTGCGTGGCATACCCACAACTTCTAGGGCAAAGGCAATATTTTCAAAGACAGTTAATTTTGGAAGTAAACGATAATCTTGAAATACGCAGCCAACATTACGTCTATAGTATGGAACTTTTCTATGTTTTAAAGCCCCTACATTAATACCATCTACAATAACTGTACCTTCATCTGGAACTTCTTCTCCATTTAGCACTTTGATCAATGTAGATTTACCAGAACCTGTGGCTCCAATCACATAAACAAATTCACCTTTATCAATATGTAAATTTACATGATTTAAAGCATGTACTCCATTGGGATATGCTTTTGAAACATCTTTTAAATCAATCATAATGTTCCTCCTAACTAAAGAACTTTTCTGGTCTTTCCCTGCAAGGCGCTGCTTTACCAGCTTCACAAGAAGTACCTGTGCCTGACCAGCCTGTTCCCCACGCAAAATCAGCACCCGCACTAAAACGAGCTACCGCATCACTTACAGACATTGAACCTAGATTATAGACTTCAACATGTGTATGTGGCCCACTTGAATTTCCTGAATTTCCCGATAATGCGATTGCTTGTCCTTGTGAAACGCTTTGTCCTGCACTTACGTAGATTGTTTGCGACAAGTGGCAGAAACTTACGGCATAAAGTGTATCATTCACATTACACAACATTTCTATTGTGTTTCCACCACCATAAGGATATCCTGACCAGTTACCCAAATAGCCTGAGTTGCTTCCTACAGGGGCTGCGGCATATAAAATAACACCACTTGCCGGAGCTACTACAGTTGTACCAATTGGAGCTGCCCAATCGAGTCCTAAGTGCATACCTCCACCAGGATAAGCCCATGTACCTGCACTTTTACTTCCACCTTGTACAGGATGTATAAATCCAGATACGGATTCAATCGATCCTGAGAAGTTTGTTGAAATCACAAAGTCTCGAATGCTATTCATGTCCACTTGTGCGGAACGTTTCTGTGCTTCTAATTCTGTAATTTTTTTCTGATATTCTTCAACTAGTTTATTATAAGATTCCTCTAATTCACTGGCCTGTTGTTTTTGCGATTCTAATTCTGCCTTTTGACTTTTTGCGTCTTCATCTAAACGTTTTTGTTCATCTTGCTGCAAAACAAGTTCTTTCTTTAATTTATTTAACTTTTTAATTTGCGACTGATCATCTTCTGTGATTCTTTCAACTCCAGAAATACGACGAAGCATATCACTTAAACTATCTGATCCCATGATCAAGTCTATAATCATATTGGTTCCAATCGTTGTTTGTTCATTTTTCATACGATTTTCGATTTGTGCGTTCCAAGCATCAATTTCAGCTTGTTTTGCCTGAATCTTCTCTTCCAATTCCTTAATGTTGTTTTCAATCAATTCAATCGATTTTTCTTTTTCACTTATCTGCGTTTGTAGATTGGAAACCAATTCTTTTTGTTCCTTGGCAAGCTGCTCCATTTTTGTCGTATCACTCTGCAAAGAAGCTATGCTCGAAGTATAAGTTTCAATACTGTTTTGCAGACTTTGTTTACGATTCTTCTGATATTCCTGAAATCCCTGACAAGCTTTTACGCCAGCTTGTGAAGTTTGTGCCTGACTACACTTGGCATACCAGGCTTCTGTATCGGAATAGTCTTCTGCTGAAACAGGCATGATTAATGAGCAGGCCATAGCTAAACTTAGAAAACCTGCACAGAATTTATATTTTCTCATCGTGTCCACCTCAAATATTTTCTAACGGCTAAATAACTTCCTAGCATTCCTACAACCATTCCAATCAAAAGAATGCCGCCTGAAGTACAAAGTACGAATGGATATGGTTTCAGCATACTCATCATGTCACTAAAAAACATACCATTCATTACGTGGTAAAGTCCTGTATAGCCAAATATACAAATCAAAACAGGACCTAATGCACCCCAAAAGCCGATAAAGATTCCTTCTAATACAAACGGTAAAGAAATATACCAGTTATAGGCACCAACTGTTCGCATGATCGCAATCTCATCTTTTCGTACTAAAATTGTCATTTTAATAGTATTTCGAATCAAGAATACGGCAATCAAAACCATCAATCCAACAAAGACACTTCCCCATACACGGATATTTTTAAACAATTGAATCATCGTGTTGATAGCACTACCTCCATATGTAGCTTGAACAACACCATCCATTTTTGAAATTTTCTTTGTCACTTTTGAAATTTTTGTGTTGTCTTTTAATTCCACATTCAAAACGTCATATAAAGGGTTCTTGTCCTCTCCCTTATATTGTTTAAACATCGCCCCATTTTCTTTGATCAACGCATCCAATTCCTCTTCTTTACTTGAATACGTTACTTTTTTTACGGAAGCAAGAGATGAAATTGAATCGGATAATTCACTAATTTCTTCATCTTCTAGTGTTGGATTTAAAGAGACTTGAATCATAAATTCATTTTCAATTTGACTCGTAAATCCTCCGACATTCATATAAATCACAAATATAAACAAAGCCATTAATAAAGCAATGCCAATCGATACAATGGAAGAAAAGGTCATCGAGAAATGACGGTGCATATCTTTATTGGCACTGCGTACTAGTCTTGGTAAACTCTTAAAAAACAGTAACATTTTTATCACCTACATCACTAATTATAACATACCTATCAAATCAACCTGCAAATCACAAAATTTCACATACACCTTTATTCTAATCCTTTCATGTGAAAATAATATTAAAACAGAAAAAAAAGATCGATTTCTCGATCTCTTATAAGCTTTGACCTACTGCATCTGCCTTTTTAATAGCGGCAATAAACTCTTCTTTTGTGAATGGGAAAGGTGCATTTTTCCACTCATTTGTTTTTGTAGCCGCTTCAGTCAAAGCTTCCAAATGGCTTTCATCCAAGTCCACATCCGCTAAAGTCACTGGTAAGCCGATTGATTTATTGAATTTTGCCATTTTCATTAAATTTTCTTCATCTTTGGCATATGCATACAATACTAATACACCAAAGGATACAACTTCACCATGTAGATGGTGCCCATCACGTGCAATTGAGCAACTACCATTATAGAAGGCATGCGCAATGCTTGAATTATAATAATATTCTGGTTGGTTTGTTAAGTTTGAAACATATCCAGTAGATACGACAATATCCAAGGCAATAGCTTCGATTGCAGCTGAATTTGTATCATTTTTACAATCTTCCATACCTTGTTTACCATATTTCAATAATGGTGCAGTACAAGTTTTCGCTAATGCCAATCCCATTGTAGCCGTGTGATCTAAAGTCTTTCCTTGTGTTGCGAATTCAACTTCACATTGTTTAGACAACGCATCCCCAATTCCTGCCCAGAAATATTCACTTGGTGCTTTTGCGATAACATCTGGATTGATAAAGATATGTGCTGGACAATGAGGATATGAATAGTGGTCCAATGCTCCATTATCATCATATACTACGGCGATAGCTGTAGCGGCCGAACAGTTTGAACAGATTGTTGGAAATGAGAAAACCATTTTGTCATTCATTTCAATGGATGCGGTTTTACAAGTATCGATAGCTTTTCCTCCACCAATCGCAAAGATAACATCGGCTTCTTGTACGTTTGGATTTGAAGTCAATTTATGTACGTTCGTCATAGTACATTCAATACCATATACAATTGAATCTGTAATAATAATATCAGTCTCTTTAATGGCTTCACGAATTCTTGGTTCAGCAGCTGCCAAAGCTCTTTTACCGCCAATCAATACAACTTTTTTAACGTTGTATTTTTCACATACACCTGGGATTTCGTTGTAACAACTTTCTCCGACTGAATAATTAGACATTTCAATTGTTTTCATAAACTTCTACTCCTTCTTTTACTTCAACACTTTTTGTATGATAATTCTTGTATACACCTACAGTTAAGAATGGAACGATGATGATTGCGATAGCTAAATATCCACAATATCCATATCCATATTTAATAATATTTGTTAATCCGGCTAAAGAAATTGTCATGGATACAATAATAATAAAGGCAGATACAATAATTCTTTTCTTTACTGGATTTTCTACATTCTTTAAAACACGAATATTTTCAAAGCGAGCCACAAATCCGAATGTTGTTGTTACTGCTGTAGAAATTAAGCAAAGTAATAAACAAATACCATATACAACAACCATCCAGTTTGCATTCATCGCATTTAAACTTGTCAATGTAGGTAGAGTTGTTTCTCCATAAACACTCTTCCAAGAAATTAACATCAATACACTTAAAACTAATGCAACAGCATTCATCACAAATGAGATCCACATTGCTTTTGAACAAGATTTTCGATCTGGTAAGATAGCTCCACATGCTACGATCGTTGGTAATGTCACACATTGAAAGCCTGCATATGTAAATGCATTTAAGATGGCTTTAGGCATATTCATAAAACCATTTATAGTAAAGTCATTTGCTAAAATAGCCCCAATATTTTGACCTTTCATGATTCCCATACCATAAATAACAATGGCTGTTACCAAAATAGCCATACCCATATATGTACTTGCCATACGAACCACGTTGGCTCCAAAAATTGTTAAGCAAAGAACAACGATTCCAACCGCAACGACACAAGCATAATAATTAAATCCAAAGTATTGTTGTAATGCACTTGCAGCTCCACTAATAGCTGCTGCAACTGCCATCAAAACCATGATATTAAAGAAGATCTCAAATAAGATTTCCAACTTATCGAATGGATGATATAAGTTTTCAAACAATTCCTTTGCACTTGTCAAATTTCTCTGGTTATACATCACCATGGCTTCTCGCATTGTCAATATCAATAGCAACATAGCTATTATGGCACTCACAATACCAGTCCATCCTAAACCTACATAATATGTATTTGCCTGATTTCCTGTGGCAAATCCACCTCCAGCATGTGCTGAGAATAATACAGCGCCTACCGAAAATATCGCCATTTTTCCAACTTTTTGTGCTTTCATACTTTTCCTCCTATAGCGTGCACAACAAGCTAACAAAAAAACCAATCGTTTCTTGCTGCCTGTTTAGACAGAAGAGACGAAAGGTTAGAATTACAATACTTCCGCGGTACCACTCTTCTTCATTCATTTAAGAATGCACTCATTTCAGATGCTATCACATCCTGCTTTATTAACGTTAAGCCTACGTTCAAGTCTTATCAACCTGACCACTCCATGGTAAGTTCAAAGTTTGATCTTTCATGTCTTGCACCAACCGACAACTCTCTAACAAAGACTTACCTTTTACTACTCCATTTCCTTGTGTTTTGTGCGTTTATAATAACACCACATTTTCATTTACGCAAGCATTTCCTTACATTTATTTTCAGTAAATCCAAATCTACGTTTTACATCCATCAAAAAAAGGTACGCATTACCCATGTATACCTTCAATTTCTAATAATTTTTCTTTCCTCTTAATTCCACCTGCATATCCAGTTAAATACCTGATTTGATCCAAACAATCTAAAGATAATTTATATTTTATTATAAAGTTTTAAATTTTCTGTTATAATGTATTTGGCATTGAAAGATAAGAAAGAACCCCTAGGGACTGCAATCCCTAGGGGTTCGCTTTTTTTGGATTCGGCATGAAAGATAATACTGCTTCTACTTAACAGCGACTATAATAGCTAACGTCACTAAAAGTATGACGTAAAGCATCACAAGATACTCCACAAGTAGTACTCTGCACATTCATGCCAAACCGCAACATGTTTGTGCCTTTTCCTTTCATAGAAAGACTTTTGCCTCCTCCTCAAAAAGTGCATACGCGTATGCACTTTTCATTATACAGAAGCAATGTGAAAACAATATTAAATCACATTCTTTTTTTCTAATATAAATGATAATCTAAATATGTACATAAATGATCATTTAAGAATGTACACTTCT
>ERZ827156.234-NODE-234-length-84750-cov-4.905107_pt1 | contig 84750 bp, 102 predicted proteins | sample MGYA00519919_ERZ827156 | MGnify/ENA primary metagenome ERZ827156 (study PRJEB31778, sample SAMEA3449269) | human gut metagenome | biome: human gut; feature: human-associated habitat; material: faeces | place: United Kingdom | collected 2010/2012 ... | reverse complement strand
ACAATAAAAAGCCTATGTCCTTACGAAAAGGTATAGGCTTTTGTCAACAATCTGAAAGCACATTTAATGTGCTTTTATTATGTTTTCGTGTTTTATAGTATCATCTAGTTTATTATCGGTGATTATCATGTCAAAATCATCAATATTGGCTATTTTTGACATATACTTCTTATGAAATTTTGTATGGTCTGCCATACAAATTTTTTTATTGGAAGAATCAAGAATCGCTTTTTTAACTAAAGCATCACTCATACTGGGAATGGATACGCCATAGTCTAAGTCAAGGCCTAATACGGAGATAAAGGCTTTATCAATATAATAGTTTTGAAAGAATTGAATGGTGCTTTCAGATAGAGCTGCCTGAGTTACAGGATTATAGGTGCCTGGAGCCATAATGATTTTTGCCTTGGTATTTCGATCTACATATTGAAGAATCTTCCAGAAATTTGTAAAGATTGTGATTTTTTTATGGTGTATACGTTTAAAGAGCTCAAGGCAGGTTGTACCACAATCTAAATAGATGGAATCTCCATCTTGAATGAGTGTACTAGCATAAATCGCGATCTCTTTTTTATCCGATTGTGACATACCTTCTTTGATTTCAAAGGAAGGCTCAGTTGAACTAGACTCATTGAGTGTGGCTCCTCCATAGCTCTTTGTGGCGAGTCCTTGGTTTTCTAGACTATCTAAATCTCTTCGTATGGTCATTAAGGAAACGGAGTATACTTTTGCGAGTTCACTTACTTGTACGGTTTTATCTTTTTTTAGTTTTTCATAGATTTCATATCTTCTTTGTGTTGTGTTCATAATTCTATTAAAGCACAAAAAGAAACAGAAAGGAACATGTTTATTTGTGTTCTTTTGAAATAAATTGTTTGATGTGAAAAGGTTATTGAATCAAAATTTCTCTGGTGTTAGTATACAGATGAACTTAAGGAGGATCCATCATGGAATTAATTATCGATTCATCAAATATTGAACAAATTAAAGAACTAAATGAATTATTAACAATTACGGGTGTTACGACAAACCCTACAATATTAACGAAATCAAATAGAGAAGCAATGGATGTAGTAAAAGATCTTTGTGAGGTGTTGAGCGAAGATCAATTGTTATTTATTCAAACGGTACAAACTTCTTTTGAAGGAATTATGGAAGAAGCTAAAATGATTTCTTCTATTCGTAAAAAAAATATGTATGTAAAGATTCCAGTTACACATGAGGGATTAAGAGCTATTAAAGAATGTAAAAAATTAGGAATTCACACATTGGCTACTGCCATTTATACAGCGGATCAGGCTTTTTTAGCTGCAATGAATGGAGCTGAATATTTAGCACCTTATACAAATCGTATGTGTAATTATGGAGATGGTGTTCAGGATGTGAAAGACTTGATTGAAATGTTGAGAGTGAATCATATGCCGGCCAAAGTGATTGCGGCAAGCTTTAAAAATACATATCAAGTACATGAATTGATCAAGGCTGGAATTCAAGCTGTAACTGTTCCTTGTGATGTTTTATATCAAATGATTGATCATCCGGGAACAAAGATTGCGGTGGGTGAATTTAGCGTAAATTGGCAAAGAGCTTATAATCGTAATACATTGGAAAAGTAGAGAAATCTACTTTTCTTTTTTCTAAAATAATTAGCACTTAAGTGTTGACAGTGCCAAAAATGGTGTTATACTATCATTAGCAATCATAAAGAGTGAGTGCTAAGTACAAGGAGGTGCTTATTTATGAATATCGATCAAATGTCAGAGCGTTTGCAGAAGATTTTAATGGATGCCATTAATTTGGCAAAATCCAACCAACATCCAAGTGTAGATACTGTGGATATGTTGGAGACGATTTTTAAGGATGATGTATTGGACGGTTTGTTTGAGCGTATTGGCTTGGATAAAAGTCGTGCTTTACAGATGGTTCAACAAGAATCGAATCGTGTCGCAAAGAGCTCAACAAGTAATATAAATTTATCCAATGAAGTGCAGAAATCGTTTGAAGATGCACAAAACTGGGCGGGTCAACATGATGAAACTTATCTTTCTGTAGCTAGTGTATTTTTAGCTTTATTGTTTAATCGTTCTTATATTTCTAAAGAATTGGTAAGAACTTTTAACTTGAATAAAGATGCTTGCTACAAGGCTGAATTAGAGCGTCGTAATGGTAAAAAATTTGATACGCCAAATTCAGAAGAGAATGTAGAAGCTTTAAAGAAATATGGTCGTGATCTAGTTCAGGATGTGCGTGATGGTAAGATTGATCCAATCATTGGACGTGATGATGAAATTCGTCGTGTTATGCAGATTTTATCTCGTAAGACAAAGAACAACCCTGTCTTGATTGGTGAGCCAGGTGTTGGTAAGACAGCTGTTGTTGAAGGAATCGCATGGCGTATTATGAAGGGTGATGTGCCTGAGTCATTAAAAGAAAAACGCTTGATTGAATTGGATATGGGATCTTTGATTGCCGGTGCTAAGTATCGTGGTGAATTTGAGGAGCGTTTAAAATCCATTTTGGATGAAGTTAAAAAATCGGATGGACAAATCATCTTGTTTATTGATGAAATTCATAACTTGGTTGGTGCAGGTAAAACCGAAGGTAGTATGGATGCGGCTAACTTATTAAAGCCAATGTTAGCTCGTGGTGAACTACATTGTATTGGTGCAACAACATTCAATGAATATCGTAGATATATTGAAAAGGATGCCGCTTTAGAGCGTCGTTTCCAAAAAGTACAAGTTGCTCAGCCAAGTGTAGAGGATACAATCAGTATTTTGCGTGGATTAAAAGATCGTTTTGAAAGCTATCATGGTGTACGTATTTTGGATGAAGCTTTAATTGCAGCGGCTACTATGTCCGATCGTTATATCACAGATCGTTTCTTACCAGATAAGGCAATTGACTTAGTGGATGAGGCTTGTGCTACGTTAAAGGTTGAAATGGAAAGTATGCCTCAAGAGTTGGATGAATTACAGCGTAAGATTTTACAACTTCAAATTGAAAAGACTTCTCTACAAAAAGAAGAAGATAAAAGAGCGGTTGAGCGTCGTGAAGAAATTGAAAGTGAATTGGCTTCTTTACAATCAAAGCGTGATGAAATGCATTCTAAGTGGGAAGACGAAAAACGTGGCTTGGCTAATGAAAAAGAGGATAAACAACGTTTGGAGAAAGCTCGTTTGGATTTAGAGCAAGCGCGTAATGAAGCTCGTTATGAAGATGCTGCTAAACTTCAATATGGCACGATTCCTGAATTAGAGGATCGTATTCAAAAAGAGCAGGCAAGTCAAAAAGAGGATGCTTTGATTCAAGAAACGGTCAATGAAGAATTGATTGCGAAAATCGTTTCTAGATGGACAGGCGTTGAAGTGACTCGTTTGGTTGCTTCTGAAAGAGATAAATTATTGAATTTGAAGGAAGAACTTGAAAAACGTGTAGTTGGTCAAAATGAAGCTCTAGAACTTGTAACAGATGCAATCTTGCGTTCTAAAGCACAGATTCAAGATGAGAATCGTCCAATTGGATCGTTCATGTTCTTAGGTCCAACTGGTGTTGGTAAAACGGAGGTTGCCAAGGCTTTGGCTGAACAGTTATTTGATGATGAAAGACATATTGTGCGTATTGATATGAGTGAATACATGGAAAAACACAGTGTGGCACGATTAATTGGTGCTCCTCCTGGATATGTAGGATACGATGAGGGAGGTCAATTAACGGAAGCTGTTCGTCGTAATCCATATAGTATTGTCTTGTTTGATGAAATCGAAAAGGCGCATCCAGATGTATTCAATGTGTTACTTCAAATTCTTGATGATGGTCGTATTACAGACTCGAAAGGTGTTACGGTAGATTTTAAGAATACAATTATTATCTTAACATCTAACTTAGGTAGCCAATATGCCTTTGAATCTGGTGATGTACATGATAAATATATGGAAGAAGTAAAGCGTCATTTTAAACCAGAATTCATTAATCGTATCGATGAAATTATAGTGTTTAACGCATTAGATGATTCAGCCTTTATTAAGATTGCCCACAAGTTTGTCGGCTTGCTACAAAAGCGATTGGCTCAACGTGACATTACATTGAATGTAAGTGATGCTGTGTATAATCAGATCGCAAAGATGGGTGTTGATCCAGTGTATGGTGCTCGTCCTATGAAGCGTTATATTCAAAGAAATCTTGAAACACAGATTGCCAAGGAAATGATTAAGACTGGCGCTATGCAAGGGGATGTAATCAATGTAGATTGTCATAATGGCGAGTATACATTTGATATTCAAGGAAGATAGTGAAATATCTTCCTTTCTTTTCTTGTTTGGAGGTATAATAGTTTCAGGAAGTGATGTTATGTCTTTAAAAGATTGGATTCAAGAAAGTAATAATATAGTATTTTTTGGTGGTGCTGGAGTGTCTACAGAAAGTAACATTCCAGATTTTCGTAGTGACAATGGATTGTATAAAAAGAAGTATCCATATCCGGCTGAGATTATGTTGTCACATAGTTTTTATTTAAGTCATCCTAAAGAATTCTTTGATTTTTACTTTAATCAGATGATTTATCCAGATGCCCAACCGAATAAGGCGCATTATGCTCTTTCAAAGCTTGAAAAAATGGGAAAGCTAAAAGGGATTGTGACACAGAATATTGATGGCTTACATCAGATGGCAGGTTCTAAAAAGGTCTATGAATTACATGGAAGTGTTTTAAGAAATACTTGTACGCATTGTCAAACAAAATATTCTCTAGAGGATATGATGAAACTAAGAGATAATGAAGGTATTCCTAGATGTAGCAAGTGTGGTGCCATCATTAAGCCAGATGTTGTTTTGTATGAAGAAGGCTTAGATGAATATACATTGTATTCGGCTATTCATGCGATTGAGCAGGCAGATCTTTTAATTGTAGGTGGTACAAGTCTTGTTGTATATCCTGCGGCTGGTTTAATTAACTATTTTCATGGCAAACATTTGGTTTTGATCAATAAAGATAGTACGAATATGGATTCAAAGGCGGATCTTGTGATTCATGATTCGATTGGTAAGGTTTTAGATGATTCACTATGTGAAGTTTATGTGAAATAAACACTAAACTTGAAATTTAGACATAAATAAACTAAAATTTTATCATGTCAGAAAAAAACAAGATATCTTTTATCCGTGATGGATTATATAACATAGAAAGAACAATGCAGTTAGACCCGGCAGCACATTCAAAATGGGAAGTGTTTTGGTTGTATCCACATATTAAGGCAATTGGTTTACATCGTATTGCCCATTGGTTTTGGGTGCATAATCATACATTTATTGCGCGTTGGGTAAGTAATCGAGCTAGGCATTGGACAGGAATTGAAATTCACCCTGGTGCTGTGATTGGTCGTGGTTTGATGATTGATCATGGTATGGGAGTTGTGATTGGTGAAACGGCAATTATCGGGGATGATTGTCAGCTTTATCATGGTGTCACACTTGGTGGTACAGGAAAGCAGCATGTCAAAAGACATCCAACTTTAGAGGATGGTGTATATATTGGCTGTGGCGCAAAATGTTTAGGAAATATCACTTTGAAAAAGGGGTGTCGTGTAGGGGCAAATGCGGTCGTCTTAAAAGATGTTCCTGAAGGGGCAACTGCAGTAGGTATTCCTGCAAGAATTATAGAGAAGAAATAGGTGGTTGTATGTGGAAATATCGTTGTAAATCCCATTTAATAGCTTTAGTTATAGCTTTTTTAGTTGGACTTTGCTTAAGTGCGGTTGTATTTGCGAGTGGTATAGATATGAGTTCGGATATGTTGTCGAGTTCATTAAGTTCTGTGCCAGGTGTAGATACAGAATCACTGAAACAGGTTTTAACGTATCTACAAAATAATATGTGGATCTTATATGTGGGTGATGCCTTATTGATTTCAGGAATCATCAATATCATTTATATTGGACAATATGTAACATCACGATTCAACATCAGCCCATGGATCGTTATGTGTTTGATTTTCTTTTTACCTGAATACATGATCTATATAGGTGCCATCTTGGTTGTGCCTGCATTTGTTGTATGTATTTATGGAATGTTAAGTTTACGTAAAAACATTTCGAAAGAACGTCGCGAATTTAATTTTACAAGTGATGATGAATTGGTTCGTATGTATAAGATTCATCATGAATTGGATGAGTCTTATAAGGATCTTGCAAAGACTTGTCGTAAAAATGTGCGTAAATTAACAGGTGTTTATGCGTTAGGTATTGTTGCCCTATTTGCGATTTTAATTGCCGTAAATAACATGATGCTTCTAGCTGTATTGTTGATGTTCTACTTATTTGCGTTTAATTTAGTTTTACGTTATCGTGCTGTATCACTTTTACCAATCACAAAATTATTATATGAAGATTGTAATCCGGAGGCTTGTGCGAGTGCCATTATTTACTATTGCACAAATTCAAAGGGACATACACGCTTGAGCCAGCACACATTGCTTGCACAATGCTTGATTTATTTAAATGATGCTGAACTTGCTCAAGATGTATTGATTAGTTATCCGCGTAAGGATGCATCGAGTTCTTTACAATATTGGTCATTAATGTCTTACATCTATTATATGTTGAAAGATGAAGAGGCTTTATCTCGTTGTAAAGAAGAGGCACAAAATATTCGTCTTCATTATGGACGTGCGGGTGTCATGATTCAAAGTGAAGAAATGGCGGCCATTGAAAATAAAATCCATCTAATGGATGGAGATTTGAATACTTGTAAGAAATATTATTTACAAGGTCTACAAAGAGCGAATTTTCCTTTCCAGCAAGTAGATTCATGTTACTACATTGCTTTGATCTCATTTGTAGAAGAAGATTATAAATTGGCTCGCTTGTATTTTGAAAAAGTACTTGAGCTTGGAAATCGTATGTATTTTGTGAAAAAAGCGAAAAACTACTTAGATAAGATTGAAAAGATCAATCCTGAAACATCCAGTGATGAAGTAGAATATTCGTAGTAAATGAAAAATAGATTTCGCAAAAGCCAGTAATGTGGCCAAACATAAATGTGAACACAAAACTCAATCCGATGTTGATAAAAAACAGGATTGAGTTTTTATTTAAGTGAACCGGAATATAAAGAAACCATTCAAGGATAAACCAGGCTACAAAAAGAATGGAAAGCCATACGTGAAGGTCTTTTAAAAGTGTTATATCGTTATAGGGAATACTACATGAAAGAATCATGCCTAAACAGATTAGGGCATGATTTTTTTTATTGTAATTTACGTTATATTTCTCCCATATTTTTTTTGAATAATAATAAAATCCAATGGCTGAACTAAAGGCCCATAGAAATAAATATATGGGGTGATGTAGTTGATTTCCTATATAAGTCTGATTGTCATAGAAGACGTCAATCCAGCAAAATGGAAGGAAATTCAGGATGGCTTGGATTAAATAAACGTGAATATATGTTAGAAATTTCATCATTGTTTCATTTTAGACAAAAAAGTTCAAAAAATCAAAAAAATAATGAAAGTTTTCTGGAAAAAGTGCTAAAAAAAACGTTTAAGAGTATGGAGGTGATGAGATGTCCGAATGGTCATGCACTATTGGTACACAACTTTAAAATCATGTCCATCAAAGTAAATTCGGTCTATATATTTTCTCCAGAATGCGCGCTTATTTTCTGGATTTAGCTTTGAGTAAAGCTCTTTTACATCTACATCATGTAACTCAAGTAGTTTGTTTGATTTAGGTTTCATCTCTTGCTTAATTGCTTTAATCTCGTCTTGTAGTTGCTTATATTTTGTATCAAACTCTTCTTTAGTTAATACTCCATCAACATACAAATCTTTTAAACGTGATATTTTACTCTCTGTATTTGCTTTTTTATTTTGTAATTTAACTTCATCAGTGTTCTCAGGTTTAAGAGATGCAGATACAATTTCATTACATTTTTCAATCATGTTTTGTAATACGAATTCTTCAATTTTTCTTTCTGAGACAGTATGACTCATATCACATTTTCTAAAACTGCAATACTGGTAACATCTGTAATAATTTGTTTTATTACCTTTCCAGTTTCTATAGAATCCACCCATTCGTCTACCGCAATGTGAGCAAGTTAATAATCCTGTAAAAATATAGACATTGTTTGTTCTATTACTTTTTACATTTCTCTTTAAAATTTCTTGGATTTTATCAAATTCTTCCTCTGAAATAATAGGCTCACAATAGTTGTCATTTAATCCACTTGGGTGTTTACCGCAATAAAATGTATTTTTTAAACGAGACATTTTAATAGCTTTATATTCCATAGTATACTCAGGGTGTTTAAGATTCCACCATTTACATGTACCTACTACTGACTGGTGTTTTAAAAAATAGTCAAACATTTCTCTAATCCAAACTGATTTAACTGGATCTAAAACAAGATGCTTATCTTTAATCATATATCCAACAGGAACATTTCCAGTGCACACTTCACCTTGTTTAATCTTATATTCAAACACATCATTGATACGTTCTGAAACTTTCTCTCGTTCTCGTTGGGCTAGTGATAATTTCAAGTTGAAGATAAACTTACCATCTGCGGTTGAAGTGTCAATGTCATCTTCATTAATTGCTTTGATTGATACATCTTTCTTTGTAAGTTCCTTAACAACTATATTTGCATCTAACAAGTTACGACTAAATCTATCAAGTTTAGTGAATAGAATAATGTCACCTGGCTTAGATTCTTCAATCATATTTTGGAATGCTTTACGTTTAGTAATTGAACCTCCTGAGATACCTTCGTCTGAGTAGATATTTCTGATTTTCAGATTATTTTCTGAACAATACTTTTTTAGACTCTCTAGTTGCGCATCTAGAGACATACCGAATTTTACTTGATCTTCTTTGGACACTCTTGTATAAAGTAGTGCTTCCATATATTTCCTCCTATGCAAGTATTATAGCATATTCGCTTGAAATTCAAGGTATATTATGAAAAGGAGGGCATGAGTATGGAAAATAAAATGTTTTGTACTATTGCTAAACGAAATTATATTAATAATGAAATGTATGTATTTGGAGTGATTCAAGGACTTCAGGTAGCTATATGTGACATTGATAGTCTGACACTGGGCTATGATTGTGACTTATTTTCTGAGGTTATAATATTTAGAACAAATACAACAGAAAAAAGATATAAGAAATTTCGTAGCATAGTCGAAAAGAAATATCCAGGATTATGTCAATTTAGTAATGAGGAGTCTTAGTAAAGGCTCTTTTCTTTTTCGCGTAAGTGTCAAGGCCTATTATGAGAAGAAACAGTTCTAGCTGGCATAATGTTATGATCAATAATGCATCTAGATTTAAGTAGCATGGGATCTATCAACACTTATGTGTGGACGTATGGGCCTGAGATAGAAAACAGCATTATGTTCTTCTCTTTTTTTTCGCGTAGGTATCAAGTTATATTGTGAAAAGAATCACAAATAGGAGGATAATATTATGGATTGGTTTATTTCAAGTACAGGAATGTTTGTAACGGATTGTATGGCAGCATTTGGTTGCATTGCTATGGGATATTTAATTGGACATAGCAGAGGACTAAAGGAAGCCAAAAGACTACACAACAAAAAAGTACATGATAACAAAATCACATTTATCAGCATTGATGATTTGAAAGAGAAGTAGTCTTTGAAACAGACTATTTTCTTTTTTTCGCGAAATTTACAAGCCATGTTATGAGAAGAATAGTTAGTTTAATGGTAAAGCAACTAGCAGTAAAATGCTGGGATATGGGTTCGAATCCCATACTATTCTTTTTTTCGTTTAATAGACATTTCATATTATGGCAAAGGAGGAACAGTATATGAAAAAATTGTCACAAAAAGTAAAGGATTTAAAAGAATGGAGTTTGAATAATGCAGACAAGATTGCAGTAGGAGTTACTGGATTAGCAGCATTAGGAACAGCAATTGTATGTTACAAACTTGGTAAAATTGATATTCCACAAATGGATGTTGATTTAAAAGGAACAGTAGAAGATACAAGTGTTGATACCTTAGTTGTAAACAGTCTAGAACTTATTAATGCTGGTGAGATTGGAAAGGAAATATTAAAGCAACATCCTGAATTAAATCCAGATACATTAGTTGACTTATCAATTGTTTATACTGCAGATGAATTTTGTGAATAGAGACTTGATATTTGAGTCTCTTTTCTTTTCGCTAAATAAGCACTTTATATTATGAAAAAGGAGGACAATAATATGTCAGAAAAAACAGAAATTAAAAAGAATGGAGAACAAGCAATAGCTTACTTAGGAGAGTATATTTATAATGCTAGAAACAGTAGACTATATAAGAGTATGTGTGACTATGGAAGCTGGTCATATGACAATGGTCTAAGAGATGGTATTAGTATGGGATATAAAGAAGGTTTTATTGCAGGCTCAATTCTAACATTAACAGGTTTAGGATTGGCAGGTTTATATGTCATCAAAGAAAAGAAGAAAGTAGATAAGATCAGAGTCTATGAATAATTAGACTCTTTTCTTTTCTCTGTTCGCGAAGATTTCAGATTATATTTGTGAATGGAGGATTTACATATGGAAGATAAACTTATTCTGTTTGTTGCTTTTGCTAAAATCATGGGGTCTGTAGGAAAGTTATATTCTACAAAGTCTAATTATTACAAGACAAAGAGCAAGGCATATAGTGATTTAGCAAATAGTATCAATGCTTTAATGGAGGTATTTCCAGAGCATAAAAAGAAATAGCGGGATGTTCAAGGGCTATTATGAGAAGAAAGAAAAAAGGAGGATTTCTATCATGAAAATTAGAAGAAAGAATGTTGACGCAGCTAGAGAGGCACGCTTATGGATAAGAGATGTAATTATTCCAGTTGCAGGAATTGGAGGATATTTATGGACAAGATTTCCAGAGCAACGCCATAAAATAGTAACACAAATCAACAAAGTAAAATTTTATGTAAAACATGGAGAAACTGTAGATGGATTCTTCAACAAAGGTCAAAGAGAAATGCATTAAATCAGTGCATTCTCTTTTTCGTTTTAGGAGGTAAAGCATGGACTATTTATATTTAGCAATTATTGCATTATTAGTAATTATTAATATTGAACAGAGAATCAAGCATGATGGAGTGTTAAAGATTGATATTTCAAATCCAGATAAAGAAATCTATAGGTTTGAAGTTAATGAGATAGACAAGTTAAAAAATAAGAAGAGGATTACTTTGAAAGTGGATACCTCATTTGTGGCTTCGCAAGAAAATCAAACTATGTAATGGAATAAAACTGAAGGAGGATTATATTTATGAAAGAAGTTTTAGAGAGTATGAAGAAAGAGATTTTGAGTATTGCAGAATACAATGCCAAACTTGATTCATCGTCTGAAGAGTATGCAAGATCTAATGAATCTTATTGCAGATTATGTGAGGAGTACAACAAACTTAGCAGAACTATTATGGATGATACTCTAAACAATTCAACTCGAACAGAAGAAGTTCAGATTAAATTGGACGAATTAAGTCTAAAGAAACAAGAACTTAAATTGGAAGAGGAAAGGATTGAAGTAGAGAAGTCAAACAACAAATGGCGAAATGTTATTGGTGTTGTCACAACAGTAGTTAGCATAGGTGCATTAGGAGCATCTATTTGGGCATGCAAGAAAGGATGGGATTTGGAGCTAGGTGATAATCCAGAGATCATTACAAATACTCCAGGTAAAACTGCTTACAAAAGTTTAACTGGACTTTGCCAGAAGATATTCTAATAGAAGGGACATTTAAGTCTCTTTTATTTTTGGTTCGCGAAATTTGCAAAGGCTATTATGAAAAGGAGGGCTGAATTATGGCTAACAACAAAATTTTATACATCGGATTACAGATTGGTGTCGCATTAGGAAGTGCAGTAATTGGTATGATGAAAGAACAAAGAATGGTTGAGAAAGCAGCAAAATTAGCAGCTGAACAAATTAAGCAAGTAGGTTAAACAATCTATTTGCTTTTATTTTTTGGTATAAAGGAGGACAAAATTATGAAATTACCAAAGATTGATTTAAAAGGATTTACAGGAACTATGAAGGAAGCAGTAGTTGCAGGATGGGCAGAACACGGAAGTAAGATTATGCTTGTCGGGGGAATTATTGGAACAGGTGTGGCATTATGCATGACAGCAGATGCAACATTAAAGGCGCATGATATTCTTGAGAAAGAGAAAGAAGCTCAAGGTGTAGACAATTTGCCTGTAAAAGAAACATTTAAGAAGGCAGCACCTTGTTATATTCCAGCAGTAGTGTTATGGGGAGTAAGTGCATTAGGTATTGCTGGTGGTTACAAAGCAGAAGCAAACAATGCAGTTGCAACAATGGCTGCGTATAAATTAGCAGAGTCATCACTACAAGAGTACAAGAATGCGACTAAAGAAGTTGTAGGAGATAAGAAAGAGCAAAAGATTCGTCAGAAAGTAACTGAAAATCATATGAATACATATTCTGTTAGTGATGCACAAGTTTATCATGCATATGGCAGAGGGGATAGCTTGTTCTTTGATGTTTATAGTGGAAGATATTTTAGAAGTGATGTAGATACTATTAAGAAAGCTGTTAATGATTTGAATGAAGAACTATTTAATAATGGTATGGTTACATTAAATGAATTCTACAATGCTCTTGGATTGCCTGAAACAAAATTAGGTGATGACTATGTATTTGACGCACAAAAAGGAACTATCAAAGTAGACTACATGTATTCTAATGCAGAAGATGATAGCCCATGTGCGGAAATTGAGTTTGAATCAGAGCCCGTGTTTCGTAGGGACTGTGGTTATAGCTATTAGTCGAGATATTCTCGGCTTTTAGCTTTTATATTTTTGGAGGAACAGAAGATGAAGAACTACAAGCGATATATTCCATTAGCACTTAGTATTGCTGGTGGTGTAGGCGTTGTTGCTACTGCTATATTCTCAAGTGAGGCAACATTAAAAGCTCATGATATTTTGCAAAAAGAACCAGAAGTGAAGACTACAAAAGACAAAGTAAAGAAGACCTGGAAGTGTTATATTTTACCAGTTTCATTAGGAATTGGTACTGTGGTTTGTATTGCCGGTTCTAATTTTATCAGTGACAAGCATTATAAAGCTCTTGCTAGTGCTTATATTTTGGCAGACCAGACTCACAAGTTGTATCAACAAAAAAACATTGAGATTAATGGTATGGATGCACATCAAGAAGTTATTAAAGCAGTACATATTGAGCAAGCAAGAGATGCTAATATTTTAGTAGATACATTCTGCTCACTTACAAGTAATGGATTTGAAGATGAACCTACTGAGGAAGAATATAGAGTATTCTATGAGCCTATCTCAAAAAGATATTTTAGATCAACTAAAGAAAGAATCATATTAGCAGAGTATCACTTGAATAGAAACTTACTATTGCGTGGATTTGTAAGTCTTAATGAGTTCTTTAGATTATTAGGGATTGATGAAATTCATATTGGTGATGAGTTAGGTTGGAATTGCTTTGATGATTTATATTGGATTGATTTCAATCATGGAGACTTAGTTACTGAGGATGGTATCAAAGCCAAAGTGATTGATCCAGTATTTTCACCAGAACCTAACTTTGATGAAGATGCATAACAATTCGCGCGAAAAACAAACCATATTATGAGAAAAAGGAGGAAACTAAAATGGAACAAACTAACCAAAACGTTGTTGAAGATGTTGAATTAACTGAAACAACAGAAACTGAAAAGAAAGGATTAATGGGTGCAGTAAAAGATATGCTACACAAGAACAAAGTAGAAGAAACTACTGAATTGCAAGAGGTTAAGAAATCAAAGAAAGATTTCAAATCTATTGGAAAGAAAGTTGTAAAAACTACATTGGTATTTGGAGCAGGAGTCATAACTACATTAGTAGTCCAAAAATTAACAGGAGCTGAAGTTGACGTAGATGAAATCAAAGAAAACGTTGAAGAAGTTGCCGAACAAGTTTTAACTAATCAAGGAGAGTAGATCTAGCAAGGTCTATTCTCTTTTATATTTTTGAAGGGAGCAAATCAATGGACAAAGTAGAAATCAAAGATGCACAGAAAGAAAAAAAGATATTTCAAGAAGATGCATCCAAAGTTGCTAACTATGTTGGTGAGCAAATCAAGAATCAATTAAAAGACCAGTTTAGGAATGGGTTAGCAAACATCGGGTTCATGATTATGGATACAGTGTCTAACGGATTAAAGAACATGATTCAGATGACTTTATTTAATGGACAGAGTATTCAGAATTATCAGAGACCAAGTAATGCACCATATTCTCAAGGTGGATATTATGCATATGAAAAACAATACACAATGCCAAACAGATATGCACAGAATGCAGTGCAAACACCTCAAGACTTATATTCTAGAAATGTATATAGTTACGAGAATATTGAATTTGCAACAGAAGCAGAAGCAAACTATGTACTTCAATTATTAAAGAATGAAATAAGAAGACGTGGGTATGTAGAAGTAGCAGCTTTATATCGTGAAGCTAAGTTGCAATGGACTTATGCAGACTTAGATTGGGGTTGGAATAATTTGGAAAGTGTTCGAACTCAAAGAAAGATGAATGGTAAATGGATATTATTGATGCCAAAAGCAATTGAAATTAGTAAGGACTAAAGGAGGATTATATTTATGAAAGACGTTATTACTAGAGCATTTAATGCAGCAGTATTTCAAGTAAAGGAACATTCAGGAGAAATTTTAGCAGTTGCAGGTGTAGGTTTAGGAGTTACTGCGGCAGTATTAGCTTGCAAGAATACAATGAAAGCACATGAAATCTTAGAAAAAGGTAAACAAAACTTAGAAGATATTCATGAAGCAGAAAAGATTGCAAAAGAACAAGGATTAGAAGACTACAAAGAAGATTCAGTTAAGAAAGACTTAGCCGTAGCTTATGGAATCATGGCTAAAGATTTACTTGTATGTTATGGTCCAGCAATTATTTTAGGTGGATTGTCAATTGGATGTATTTTCACAAGTACAAACATTATGCGTAAGAGAAATTTAACTCTAGCAGCAGCTTATGGAACTTTAGATAGTATTCATAAAGACTATAGAGCAAGAGTTAAGGAAAAGTATGGTGAACAAGTAGACCAAGAAATGCGTTATGGAATCAAGGCAAAAGAAATCAAGTCTATGGTCCAAAAAGAAGATGGTTCAACTGAAGAAAAGAAAGAAACTAAGAATGTAGCTACTAAGAAAATCAATAAGGATAATGACTTCACTCGTATTTTCGATAGAGTAAATTCTGTATATTGGAGAAACAACGCATATTACAATAAAGACTTTATTCAAGGTGTTGAAACTGATATGAATATTTTATTGAAAAAAAGAGGTTATGTATTCTTAAATGATGTTTATGAAGCACTTGGTATGGATGGAACTGAAGCTGGACATGATATTGGTTGGGTTTACAAAGATCATACTGAAAAAGAAGTAAGAGAACATCACAATTGTATTGCTATCACACCTATTACATATTTAGGTGATGATGCAACTGACTTTAACAATGGATATGAACCTTCATGCATCTTAGACTTCAATGTTGATGGTTATATTCGTAACCAGATTACATGGGCTAAGAGATAGTATGAAAAAAGTACTAGGATATTTTGCAGTGTTTGCTTGTGGCGGTGTATTAAGTGCACTTGCTACAAGCTTTTATTTTAATAAGGTAAGAGAGCAAGACATTAATAAAGAAGTTGCCTCTTATAAAGATATTATGAATAAACTGCAAGAACAAATTAACGAGCTTCAAGACCAACTAGAAATGAAGTCAGAAGATATTCCAGAACCGGTCAAAGAAGAAACGAAACAATCTAATTTAAGACAAGCTATCATCAATGCAACAAACATGAAAACCAATGATTATGTTATCAATCAAGAAAATTATTCTCAATATTCTAAGGATGTAGAAAAGCCACAGACAATTATCCAAGAAAAAGCACCATATGTAGTATCACCTCAAGAGTTTGCAGATGTAGATGGTGATAATTTCAACATTACTACTTTGCACTACTACGAAGGTGATGGAACTTTAACTTATGACAATGATGAGATTGTTACTGATCCAGATGAATTGGTAGGTACAAAAGCATTAAGTACATTTGGTGAGTATGAAGATGATTGTGTATATGTAATTAACGAACCTTTATCAGAAGCAATTGAGATTTTACTGGTAGGCGGTAATTATCCATATGCGAGATGATATTTCAAATGAATACTTAGATTATTTAGAGAATATTGCTTGTGGTGATGATAGTGTATTAAAACGCTCTTACCAAAAGTTATTTACTATTCTGTCTACAACAGAGTTTATTGTAAATCCAAGATGCCCAAGAGATGAGAATAGATTAATTGCTGGAGTTGAACTAAGAGCTTCTTTTGCAGAGGAGTACGGATATTCTAATGAAGAGATTCGTGCTTCTCTTAATTATCCTTGTTCTGTTTTAGAAATGATGGTTGCATTGAGCATTTATATTGAACAGAACGTAATGGATAACCCTATTTATGGAGACAGGACTTGTCAATGGTTCTGGGGAATGGTTTCTAGTCTAGGATTAGGGACTGCTGATGACAGACACTTTGATGTAGGTGCTGTTATATTTGCACTAAATAGATTCATGAATAGAGAGTATGAACCAAATGGCAGAGGAGGATTATTTACAGTAGATAATCCAGACTGTGACATGAGAGATATTGAAATTTGGTGGCAAGCAACAAGATATTTGAATCAACAGTTGAGGTAATTAGATTGTATAGAAAGGAGTTATATTTGAATGCTAGATTTTTTAAGAATAGCAGTTAAGTATCAAAAAGGTGTTTGTGATATTTCTCCAAAATTTGTAGTAAAGAAATCATCAGACTTAATGATTCGTGGCGGAGACTTCTATGCAATCTGGGTTGAAGAAGATAAGAAGTGGTCAACAGACGAAGAAGAAGTAATTCGTTTAGTAGATGAAGAGCTTAAGAAAAAAGCAGAAGAAATTAAAGATGAACATAAAGTAGTGCATTACATGTGGGATGCAGATAGTGGAAGTATTGATAGATGGCATAAGTACTGCCAGAAGCAATTACGAGATAACTATCATATTTTAGACCAGAGCCTTGCATTTAGTAATTCAGAGGGTAAGAAAGCAGACTATGCTAGCAAGAAACTTCCATATTCTCTAGAGAGAGGTTCTATTGAAGCTTATGATGAACTAATCTCAGTGTTATATTCTGAGGAAGAACGACACAAACTTGAATGGGCTATTGGTGCTATTGTCAGTGGTGACAGTAAACATATTCAGAAGTTCTTAGTACTGTATGGTTCTGCAGGTACCGGTAAATCAACAGTATTGAATATTGTACAAAAGTTATTTGATGGATATTGGTGTGCATTTGATGCTAAGTCTATTGGTGGGAATGGTAGTTTCTCATTGGAGCCATTTAAGTCATTTCCTCTTGTAGGTATCCAGCATGATGGTGACCTAAGTAGGATTGAAGACAATACTAAATTAAATAGTTTAGTTTCACATGAGATGCAACCTATGAATGCTAAGTATGAAAAGTTGTATGTAGCAAGTATCAAAGCATTCTTATTTATGGGTACTAACAAGCCTGTAAAGATTACTGAAGCTAAGTCGGGTTTAATCAGACGTTTAATTGATGTGGCTCCAACTGGTAATAAATTGAAGCACAGTGATTATATTCGTTTAACTAAACAGATTGACTTTGAATTAGGTGCCATTGCTCAACATTGTCTAGAGGTCTACCAAGCAGAACCTAACTACTATGACAATTATATTCCAACTGGAATGATGGGAGCATCCAATGACTTCTATAACTTTGTATTAGACAATAGCATTATATTTGAAAGTCGTAATGGTATTAGTTTGAAATCTGCATGGGAATTGTACAAGACATATTGTGAAGATGCAAATTATACATATCAAGCATCTAAACGAGTGTTTAAAGAAGAGTTTAAGAATTACTATAAAGAATTCTATGAGCATAAGACACTTGATGATGGCACAAGAGTATGTAACTACTATGAAACATTCTTGATTGATAAATTCACAACTAAGCCACCAGAAGAAACTAAAATTAGTACTCCTAATTGGCTAGATTTATACGAGCAGGATTCTATATTTGATGAAGACTGTAAGAACTGCTTTGCTCAGTATGCATCAGATAATGAAACCCCAGTTGTGAGTTGGGACAAGTGTAAATCATATTTGAAAGAACTAGACACTTCTAAACTTCATTATGTAAGAGTCCCAGAGAATCATATTGTGATTGATTTAGATTTAAAAGATAAAGATGGGAATAAAGATTTTGCCTTGAATCTAGAGGCTGCGTCTAAGTTCCCAAAGACATATGTAGAGGTTAGCAAAGGAGGAGCCGGAATTCATCTACATTATATTTATGATGGAGATGTAAGTAAGTTAAGTAGAATCTATGACGACCAGATTGAAGTAAAGATATTTACGGGTAAAAGCTCTCTTAGACGTAAATTGACTAAATGTAATAACCTTCCAATTAGTCATATTCAGTCCGGACTTCCTTTAAAAGGAGATAAAAAAGTGATTGACAAGAAGATTGTATTGAATGAAAAGAAACTTATTGAATTAATTAAGAGAGCACTTGCTAAGGAGATTCATCCTGGCACTAAACCTAACATTGACTTTATTGATCATATTCTAAATGAAGCATATGACAATAATCTAAGATACGATGTTAGTGACTTAAGAGATGCTGTATTGCAGTTTGCTATGCGTAGTACTCACCAAAGTGCATATTGTATGAGAGTAGTAGCTAACATGAAGTTTGTTGGTAAGAATTATATTTCAGAACAAGAGCAAAAGGATGAGCCTAACATTGCATTCTTTGACATTGAAGTATTTCCTAACTTGTTACTTATTTGTTATAAGATTCCTGGAGATGAGAATCCAGTAATTTCAATGATTAACCCAACACCAGAGCAAGTTGAAGAACTGATTGAGAACTATGACCTGATTGGGTTTAACAACAGAAAGTATGACAACCATATTATCTATGCAAGAGCTTATAGAGGATATTCTATTAAAGCTTGTTACAATTTAAGTCAGCAATTGATTAATGAGGGTTCTGGGTATTTAACAGAAGCATACAACATCTCAGAAACTGATATTTATGACTTTTGTTCAGAGAAGATGTCTTTGAAGAAGTGGGAAATTAAGTTAGGCATTCATCACAAAGAATTAGGTATGAAATGGGACGAACCAGTACCTGAAGACATGTGGAATCTTGTAGCAGAGTATTGTAAGAATGACGTTATTGCTACAGAAGCAGTATTCAATGCTCGTCAAGGTGATTACATTGCAAGAAAGATATTAGTAGCCATTGTAAAGAACCTACATGGTATTAATGCTACTTGTAATGATACGACTAATAGTCTGTCTCAAAGAATTATATTTGGAAACAATAGAAGACCTCAATCAGAGTTCAACTATAGATTCCTAGCAGACCCAGTAGGACCAGAAAGATATTCTGAGTACATTGACAAATTTGGACCTGATTACAAGTATAGATGGTTTGATAAAGATGGATTACCTTTGTATAAAGATTTTGATCCTAATGAACCATTCCCACCAGAAGATGGAGTAAGTATATTACCATTCTTCAAAGGTTATACATATGACCAGTTTAATAAGAAAGGTCAAATGTCTACATATTTAGGTGAAAATATTGGTGAAGGTGGACGTGTATATTCTGATGAGGGAATGTATGAGAATGTACTATGTCTTGACGTATCTAGTATGCACCCGTCTACGATGTCTATAGAAGTTATATTTGGGCCTAAGTTTACTAAGATTGCAGATGAGTTAAGATTGGCTCGTGTGGCAATTAAACATAAAGATTTTGAAACAGCTGGTAGTATGCTAAATGGAGCATTGAAGCCATTCTTAAAAGAAGAATTGGCATCTGATTTGGCTCAAGCTCTAAAGATTGTTATTAATAGTATCTATGGATTGACTAGTGCTAAGTTTACTAATGCATTTAGAGATCCGAACAATATTGATAACATCGTAGCAAAGCGTGGTGCTTTATTTATGACTTTGCTAAAACGAGAGGTAGAGAAAAAAGGATACCATGTATGTCATATTAAGACAGACTGTATCAAAATCAATGATGCAGATGATTATATTCATAAGTTTGTAGTAGACTTCGGAAAAGAATACGGATACAACTTTGAAGTTGAACATATGTTTAAGAAATTTGTATTAATTAATGATGCAGTTTATGTAGGGCAGACTACAGATGGTGAATGGGTTACTGTTGGTAAGCAGTTCCAAGTACCATATGTAAAGAAGAAATTATTTACAAAAGAAGATATTGAATTCAAAGACCTTTGTGAGACCTTTGCAGTATCTAAAGGTGATTTATATTTGGACTTCAATGAGAACTTACCAGATGTTAGTGAAAAAGAGGCTTTACTTGATAAGTATGAGAAAATGTTAAATAAAGATAACTTCAAAAGATATTCTAAAGAAGAGCTTGAATCTAACATTTCTGAATTAGAGAAAGAGATTCCAGAGGGTCATAACCTTATATTTGTAGGACGGGTTGGACAATTCAGCCCTATCAAAGAAGGTCATAATGCTGGCTTGCTATATCGTGTATGTGACGGTAAGAATTATGCAGCGTCAGGAAGTACTGGATATCGTTGGCTTGAAAGTGAAGTAGTTAAATCAAATAAATTAGAGAACTGCATTGACTTAGGATATTACAACAAGTTAGTAGATGATGCAGTAGAAGTAATTAGTAAATACGGTGACTTTGAGATGTTTGTTTCAGATGATGATTTGGGCATTAAATCGGATAAGTTGCCGTTTTAATTTATATTTTAGAAAGAAGAGGACATAAAGATGAAATTAGAAATTACAGAATACGGAGTGGCAAAATTAAGAGGATTAACATTTAGAGAAATGCCAGGAAACTTTAGAGACAAGGTAACTAACCAGATTACAAAGTCTAATAGAAACTTTGAAGGGGCGCAAACTCCATTCAACAATTTAGGAAACAGAAACTTCCGTTTAGACTTACCAGATGATATTGCAAATCAGATTGTAGACTACCAAATGGCTAAGTATGGAGAAACAAATGTTAAGCATGTTGAAACTATTAGTTCTAGCACTGGAGAAACTATTTCACACAATTACTTGAAAGTTCTTGTTCGCTATTATGGAGGACCTAAAGACCCTAAAGTATATTATCAAGCAAATGGAACTTATGCTTTATGGGATGGGTCAATGGTTAAGATGGTTGATGATGTTAGATTTGAAACTGCTGACTTGGATATTTACTTAGGTCATTACATTGACAAACGCACTGGCAAAGAAATGCCAAAAGCAAACTTGAATAATTTACGTATTGTAGCAATGTCTGGAGAAGGTTCATTTGAAAGTGAATTTGGTATTAACACATCTGCTCCAGCACCAAATAGCATGGGCTCAGATGACTTACCATTCTAGTCGCGTAGTATGCATACCCTTATATGAAAGAGAGGATTATATTTATGAAAAAATTAATTAATGGATTCTTGTATGTATTTGGAGGAGTACTAGGTGGAGTTACAGCGATGGTAACGTTGGAGACTTTATCAGTATTATCAAAGAAATCAATGCAAGAAGAAACAGAAGAAGAATCTAAATAGGGTTCTTCTCTTTTTCTTTATATTTATAAAAGGAGACTAAAAGAGTGAAAGATTTAAACAAGGATTTGAAAGAAATCAATAGAACACTTGTTACAATGTCTAGAACATTAACTCATATTTCTAAGAGCATGAATCGACAAGAAAAGAGGATGCAATGGAATCCTTATTGTTACATGCCAGTATTGAACGAGAATGATATTTTGGAAGACACATTTGAATGCTATCACCCACAGGATGGAATGATTTACACATTCAAGAAAGGTATATTTGAGAAACGAGAAGCTTACAACCGATATTTAGAAAGGTTAGAGAAGCAAGGTCGTTTAGATGTGAGAGTTATGCGTGAGAACTTTCCTGTTAGGTAGTTATATTTCTAGTCACTGTTTTAGAAGAAGGAGATCATATGAATAAAGAAAAGTTTAAGAGTTTATTAATTGTGTTGGGAGTGATTGCTGTTATATTTGCAGTTACTTACTTGTTTGTGTCAGCTATTGTAGGTGTATTAGCTTTTTGCTTTGGGTTTATGTTTACTTGGAAGTTGTCATTAGGTGTTTACATTCTATTAAACTTATTTTTGTTTGCATCAATTATTAAGTTGTCATGGTAAAGGAGATAGTTATGAAAAAAGATATTCCATTCTGGCATTCGTTTAAAGGTAAAGGGTTAAAGAAATTAGGATTTGTGTTATCAGAAACTTGTAGTGATGAAACTGGTGAAGTATTGGTATTTAAGAATAATAAAAATTATATTCATTCTGCTTATCTATCTATTGACACAATGTCTGGAGATTTCTTGTTTTATACAATTACAACTGGTGTACAGGAATCAATGCCAGTATCACATGAACTGTTAGCAGCTATTCTGGATTTATATTCTGAATTAGGGTTAATGAATGGCGTTTATACTGAATTACATAAGATTCAAATGGAGGATTAGTTATGGAGACTAGTCCTCTTTTATATTTGTTAGAGCTTTATGCAGAACAAGAAGGTCTAACTATTCAAGAAGTAACAATTAAGGAGAAGAAAGATGAAAGAACAAATTAATCGCACAAGTCATGCAGAAGAATTATTTGCAGCAGCTGGGTTTAGCAAACAGAAAATCAGAGGTCAAATTTGGTTTGTCAGTTTTAAATTTAGCATTGGCTTTGATTTAGATAAGAAGGAAGTATTAATCAAAGAATCTAATACACCAAGATTGGAGAAATACAATATTATTGATATTCCTACTTTGAAGGCTATTAATGCAATGGTGTATGAATTAGGTTGGTATAGGAATAAGCCGAGCAAATAACAACAATTGTATAGTTTCTGAGAAGACATGTGAATGGTGCGGAGAAACCTTTAGCTTTACTGGTATGCGCTCACAATACCTTTTCAAACATGCTTATAGAGAAGGAACTATGTATTTTTGTTGTGAGTCTTGTATGAGGAAATACGAGGAAGCAAGAAAAGAGTTAATGGATAATAAAAGGAAAAATAGATATGCGATCAAAAAATAAATTTGTTGACTTGGTTGAAGAATGTCGAGTCAAATTTCAAGAGAGTTATGAGAAAGAATTTGGTGGAAATGCAAAGGTCATTACTGTGTTTAGTAAAGCTAATACGGTGGTGACCTTTTATATTTCTGTTCGAGGTGATTATAGACATTTTGAGGATGCACTAAGATTCACTATTAATCAGGATTTAACAATGAAGAATTATGCAGTGTCTTATGCAAGAACATACCACAAAGAAATTAAAGAACGTGAATGGAGAACTAAAAAATGAGTAATGAAGAATATTGGATGATCCATGTGGTTTATGAGAAGAGAGAAGAATTCAGGCGAAAACATATAATGTTGCCACATCCTACTCGCAAACTACCACATGATAGTATTTTCTTTGAATGGCCTGACGTAATGTTGATGGAATCATTAGATGAGAAACAAAAGCGTGGAAGATTAATTGTAGGAGGACAAAGAAATGAATGAAAAAAGACAAGACAAAAAGCTTGTAGGATATTTAGCAGCCTCACTTCCTGCAAGCAACACTACACCAAATTATGATTCTCACATGCATTTTAAGAAGATGTTTACGGATGAATGCAAAACAAAAGATATTCCAAATTGGAGAAAAATTAATGGAGGACAAAGAAATGAGTAATGAAAGATATTGGGTAACTAATTATGCAAAAGAGATGGTAACACGAGATGATATTTTGTCTAGTGTTCTGGGTATTAATACAGATAATGCTAATTTTAAAAGAATTAAGAAGAGAATGAATGATTTATATTCTCAAGTAGTTGATTGGGACGACTGTGTTCAGAAACAAGGAAGATTAATTCCATCGGGTAAAGCAAATGACTAATGAAAGTTATTGGTTAACTCATGAGGCAAGAGAAGCTATTTTAGGAACTGATGAACATTTTTGTGAAAGTATGGGATACAAAATAGATGAGTGTTCAGAAGAATATTTACGTATAGAAAGAGTATCCCAATATGATTCTTATATTTTTACATTAGAAGTTATAGACCTAATGTATAGGCTATTTGGTGCAAATTGTGTTACTTTACACATTAAAAACATAACGGAGGGTAAAGAAAAATGAAAACTAAATATAAAGGAGCAGTGCAAAAAATTAGTTATTGGCAGCTTATAAATACATATTATGGAGGTAACCTAACACATAATAACTCAAGTATGAAAAAAATGTATTTGAATGAAATCATTAAAGTTATATTCAATAACCCAGCTACTATTGTGTTCTGGAGAGATGGTACTAAGACAGTTGTTAAGTGTAATCCAGGTGATGTATTTGATCCGGAAAAGGGACTTGCTATGGCTTGTACGAAAAAGCTGTTTGGAAACAACGGCTTCTACTATGATATTTTCAGAAAGTGGTTGCCTGAAGAGGAAGAAGAGTCATTATATCCAAAATTTCCAGATTCTGTAGTTGACGCAATAAGATTTTCTGTAGCTAGTACTGTTGCAAATAGTATATTCAAAAATGAAGTAAAACAAGCAGCATCAAGAGAAGCTGATAAGTTTTATAACAAACTAATCTATGGAACTGAAGAAGGACCAGCTAAAAAAGTTAATTTCAAAGATGTCCCTTCAACAATGAGGGATGAATTTGAAAAGCTGGTAGAACTAGCGAAAGAAAAAGAGGATGAGTAGATGTTTGATATTAATAAAGTGAATATTGAGGATTTTGAGACATTAATGAAAGTATTTACTTCTAGTATTGCTAGTTATGATTATGTTTTATACGATCCTCCTAGTGAAGATAAACCTACTTTAGTAGATATTACTATTCGTGCTAATGAACGTACATGTTATTATACAACAGCGCTAAACAAACTTTCATTGGCTACTTTGGATATCAAGTTCCTTGATTTCTATAGACAACTTAATATTCCTGATCCAGAAATTGAATATAAGAAACGTAAATACTATCTATATTCTTAGGAGGTAAAAGAAAATGAGTAAAAAGTTAGAAAATAGAGATGGATTTTGGTGCGCCCAAATTCCAGAACTTCATGATATTACTAAAAAGATAACTAAAGGAGATATTTTATCTTATCTAGACTATTTTCTTGATAACTATAGTAGAGGTTTACTTGAATACAAGATTGAGCTTATACAAAGCAATCAAGCTATGCATATTGTATTACGCAGAGGTGATAAATGTTGGAGTCATTATGCTTCGGCTGATTTTTGTGAAGTAAATCTATTTGTTTATTTAGAAGATATTTTCTTGGAACTTTACAAAATGCTCGGTGTTCCAAATGCTGAAGAAGAATACAAGAAACGTAAATTGTTTTTACATATTTAGGAGGTAGAAATAATGACAAGAAGTATGGAATGTGGATCAAAACAAATTTTCTTAAGTGAAGAATTTGTGCCAGTAGAAGATAAAGAAATTGTTAATAGTAATAAAAAAGCAATTGGGAAGTTGTTTGATTTATATTTTGGATTAATTTCATGTAAATTAAATTACGGTCCATTAAAGTATGATGCTTCAATTGTTATTTATATTGATAACATACATCATTTTGTGACTGAAAATTCTATACGATTCACTGGAAACTTAAATGATCCAATTATTGTAGCTAAAATTTTACTATTTTTGAGTGAAAATTACTCTAAACTTGGTGTTAGTAAGAAGGATTTCGATGATAAATATACAAAATTCATAGCATGGTATTTAGGAAAAGAGAAAATTGAGATAAAAAAAGTTGAAGAAACTCAAAAAAATGATATTATCAACCATCCTGAGCACTATACAAAGGGCGGAATTGAGGTTAGAGAGTTCATTGACTCATGGCATTTGGACTTTAACTCAGGAAATGTCATCAAATATGTGGTTCGAGCCCCTTATAAAGGCACTGAATTACAAGATTTGAAGAAAGCACAGAACTATTTGAATCATTTAATTGAATTAAAAGAGAAAGAAGATGCAAAAAAGTAATGGAATTTATGTTTTGTCTCTTTATTTTTATGTTATTTGGTCTTGTTGGGGTAATTATTTTATCTCAGCAAGACTTCGATGAGTTTGAGGAAGACTGTTGGGAAGAGGAAGAAGCAGAATCAGTTAGAAGGAGTATGTATCTTATGGATAATGATGAAAGAAAAGAAGTATATTTTGATAAATATTGCCATATGTGTGTAGCTTGTGACAAGAAAGAGGACGAAGAGCCTTGTTGCGATTGCTTGGAAGAGCCTGTGAATTTATATTCTCATAAGCCTGTTAAATTTAAAAGCAAGTTGGATGACGATTATACTTGGCCGGAGGATGTGAAATGACTTTATATTTAGTACATGGAAATACTTGGTTTGAGGGCTATGGTTATGAAGAACATGTATTTGGAGTGTTTACTTCAAGAGAAAAAGCCGAGGAAGCTAAGATTGTAACAGAAAAAAGATTACAGGAAGAAAAAAGAATGATTGACGATCCAGAAGATGCTAAATTGGATATTTTAGAAGTAAAAGCAGATGAACTTATTGATGAATATTTAGGAGGATATATTGAATGATGCGAATGATTAAACTTGTTTACAACGGAAAAGCTACTAATTCTAAGCTGGAGCCTTACGCTAAAGATTTTATTATTGACTCAGAATGTACATTTGCTGAGATTCTAGAACGTCTAAAAAAGAGTATTGCTATTGGAGCTCATGGATCTATGCAAATTACGTATTTTGATTCAAATGGAAGAGAGTGGGGAAGTTGTGATATTTTCAAATATGAAACTCATGAAGATATTAGAAACATATTTAGTAATGCTGTAAAGAATAGTCTAGTTCTAAAAGGGCATATTTATGTTTATGACTCTGATGAAACTAGAATTGATTTTGACATTGATATTTTGAGGAGGGATTTAGATGATTAAGTGTAGTGATTGTATATTTAGTTCAACTGATCCGGGTTTTTGTATTTAGGAATAGGATTCTTAATATATGGATTTGAGACTATAGTAATGGATAAAAATACGGATAACTACGAATTAGCATTAATAATATTTTGGCCGATAACAATATTAATAGGAGCTGTGTTTCAATTAATTCATTTTATTGAGGCTATGTTTAGAGGAGATTATTGATATTTATGAATTTAGTAAGTAAGAAGATAGTAGCATTTGCATTAAGTACATTTGTACTATGCGGATGTAGTGTAATGACAATAGAAGGAGAAATAAAAGATGAATTTTTATATTATAGCAAAGGATACAATCAAACACGCGAAGTACGGAGTGACAGTGAAACTAATTCTGAGGACATTGATTCTGGGGTTTCTGTTAATGTACAGTTTAGCAAACATTTGGATAACTGTATCAGAGAATCTATATCGAGTGGGTACGATGTTGAGAGTGGGGATTCTAACAATAGCAGTGGTAGTGGTTGTGAATCTACTGATTTATATTTGGAAGAATGCACTAGTGATTCTAACAACATATTCTGCAATTCTAAGGGTACTGAACAATGTGTCAGCGGAGAAGTTGGAACAAGTGGAGGAAGTACTGAAGGGCAAGAGGGATATTTCGGAAGTATTGAAGAACAAATAATTTCTGCTTGTAATCGTTATGGAATTGATAGTTCTGTTGTGTTAGGAATTGCTAGATTAGAAACTGGGAACTTTACTTCATATGCATATCTTGTTGGGAATAATCCTGGAGGTATGAGTGTGAATGAGGTTCCCATTTTTTATGGAAGTATTGAAGAAGGAGTTGAGGCTATGGTGAGTAATTTAGCTCATAACTACTTTGCTATTGGACTGACAACACCTGAGTTAATTGGTCAAAAATACTGTCCAGTTAACCAAAATTGGGCTTATTTGGTAAGGGGTTTGATGTAAAGTGGCTAATGATTTTCTATATGACTACCAAAAAGACGCAGTATCAAAAATGAAGAATGGTTGCATATTAAATGGAGGGGTTGGGACTGGAAAAAGCAGAACCAGCCTCTATTATTATTTTCAATTGAATGGTGGTCGTATCGAAGGTAATAGATACACAAAGATGTCAAGGCAAATGGACTTGTACATTATTACAACTGCCAGAAAGAGAGATACAAAGGAATGGGAAGATGAATTAAAACCATTTAAGATGGAGAATTATATTCATTTGAACATTGTTATTGATAGTTGGAACAATATTAAAAAGTATGTTGGTGTGCAGAATGCTTTCTTTATATTTGATGAGCAGAGAGTTGTTGGGAATGGAACTTGGGTTAAGTCATTTTTAGCAATCACTAAAAGTAATAAGTGGATTCTATTGAGTGCAACTCCTGGTGACACTTGGACTGATTATATTCCTGTGTTTATTGCTAATGGGTTCTATAGAAACAGAACAGACTTTATTAATCAGCATGTTATATATTCCAGATTCTCTAAGTATCCAAAGATTGATAGATATGTTAATACTAGAAGACTTGTTAGGTTGAGAGATGGGATATTAGTTGATATGAGCTACTTGAGAAAGACTGTACGACATGACATTGATATTTTCTGTGATTATAACAAGACTGAGTATAAAGAAGTGTTTAAGAATCGTTGGGATCCATTTAAGCATGAGCCAATCCAACAAGCAAGTAGTATGTGTTATATTTTGAGACGACTTGTAAATACTTATCCGGATAGGCAAATTCAGTTGCTTGATATTGTAAAAGAGCATCCAAAGAGCATCATTTTCTATAACTTTGATTATGAGCTTGATATTTTGAAAGGCATCTTTGAGCAGATTGATTGGCTTGATGTGGCTGAATGGAATGGACACAAACACCAAGAGATTCCAGAGAGTGACAAGTGGGTATATTTGGTTCAGTACACTGCTGGTTGCGAAGGATGGAATTGTATAAAGACTGACACAATTATATTTTACAGTCAGAATTATTCATACAAAGTACTTGAGCAAGCTAGAGGTCGTATTGATAGATTGAATACCCCTTACATAGATTTATATTATTATCATTTAAAAAGTAGGTCTGGGATTGACATTGCTATATCTAGGGCAATCAATAGTAAGAAAAATTTCGTTGAAAAGAAGTTTATACCAGACTTGAAGTTCTAACAAGTACAAGGATTTTGGTTCGTTTTATGGCCAGATTCTTGTATTTTTTCTTGCAAAGTTTTGTGCACAAAAATGTGTAAAACATAAAAATTTTTGTGTTTTGAGTGATTTTTTAGACTAAAAAGTGCCTACCCCTGACATTTTGTCCCAAAAAAACATGTTTTTTACAATTTTTTTACAATTTTTGTGTAGTGAAAAATGCTTTATATAAAGGAGATTTGAGGGTAAAACATAAAAACATAAAAATATTACCAACTTTTATTAAAAATAAAAATAAATATATAAGAAGTTTTAAGAAAATTTTTGTGTTTTTGTGTTTTGAGCAAAATAGTAGTATTTTCTGTTATTTTACACAAGGTGGATAAAAACTACTAAATCATCACAAGATTTATATTTTCTCACTCAAGTTAGGGTTCGCGTGAGAATCATACTCTTTTATGAGGGGAAAAGTGCATTTTTGACTTAATGGTCATGCACTTATCCTTTTAGCATTTTAAAAGAGGAACTGAAACAGAAAAGGAGGAATCGTAATGTTGGAGTCTAAATTTCAGAGCGAGCTAATAAAAGAGCTGAAAAGTATATTTCCAGGATGCATCGTGATGAAGAATGATTCGAGTTACATCCAAGGTATTCCAGATTTGCTTGTTTTATATTCTGACAAATGGGCAACTCTTGAATGTAAGAAAACTTTGAATTCGAGTCATCAACCAAATCAGGATTACTATGTAGGGCTAATGAACAATATGTCATTTAGTAGATTTATCTGCCCTGAAAATAAGGAGGAAGTATTAAATGCTTTGGCAAAATTATTCAAGGTTAAGAGGGAAGCATAGTTTCTTAAGTCCAAGTTCAAACTACTGGCTTAACTATGATGCCCAAAAAATGATGGAGCGATATTTCAATTCTTTCGCTCAAGACTCAGGAACAAATTTACATCAATTTGCAGAGGAACATATTAAGTGGGCAGAGTACATGTTATATTCTGCAAGAACATTTGAGGATGGTTCTAAAGTTAGAGCTAACGATGTAAGACTTTTAAAGAATGACAAAAAAGAAGTTCGTAAATGGTTATTCAAGAATCATATTCCAGTGCAAGCTGTTGATTTAGATTTTGTATATCCTAACTTACAAGCTTATGTAAATGATGCAATTGATTTACGAATGGATCCTGAAGTAATTCTATATTACTCAGAATACTGTTTTGGAACTGCAGACTGTATTAGTTTCGAAAACAACTTATTACGAATACATGATTTAAAGACTGGTAAATCACCAGCACATATGGAGCAGCTATTAATTTATGCCGCTCTTTTTTGTTTAAACTACGGAATTCGTCCAGGTGATATTTCATTTGAACTTCGTATTTATCAAAACAATGAAATTAATGTTTGCAATCCTACTGAAGAAGATATTTCTCCAATCATGGATAAGATCATTTATTTCGACAGAATAATCCAAGAAACAAAGGAGGGCTCAGACAATGTATCAAGATAAACCTCCTATTCAATCATATTTTGGTGTACAAGAAGATGAAGATTATATTGTTCATTATGGAATGCCAAGAAGAAGTGGCCGATATCCTTGGGGTTCAGGTGAAGATCCATATCAACATGAAGAATGGGCTGACTTTCTAGTTCGTGTTAATAAGCTAAAGGCTAAAGGTTGGACAGAAACACCAGAAAATATTAAAAAAGAATTTGGTGACAATATGACAACCACTCAATACCGAAGAGAAAAGTCATATGCTGAGTACAAGGATAGATTATATCGTGTAAATACTGCAAAGCGACTTAAAGAAAAAGGTAACGAAGAAAATGGTTGGAAACCTATGGGTGCTTCTGAAATTGGTAGAGTCATGGGCATTAATGAATCATCAGTTCGTTCTTTATTAAATGACAAATCTGAATCACGTATGATGAAAGCTCAACATACAGCTGATTTTCTAAAAGAAGAGTTAAAAGAAAAGAGAATGATTGATGTTGGAGCAGGTGTTGAACGAGAACTTAATATTCCAAGAAACAAGTTAGACACTGCTTTATTTTTATTAGAGAAGGAAGGCTATCATATTTACAAAGGTGGTATTCCTCAAGCTACAAATCCAGGACAACAATCAAACCAAATTGTATTGTGTGCTCCTGATGTAGCTCATAAAGAGATTTATAATTATGACCAAGTCAAGACTATTACTGACTATAAATCTTTAGATAATGGTGAATCATTTGATAAAAGACCAGCTGTTGGTGCTCCAGTATCTTTAGATTCTAAACGTGTAATGATTAGATATAAAGAAGATGGTGGAATTGACAAAGATGGAACTATTGAGTTAAGAAGAGGTGTCAAAGACTTAGCCTTAACTGATCCAGCAGATGCTACTGGAACTAAAGGTGAAAAAACTTATGCTCAGGTTCGTATTTTAGTTGATGGTACTCATTATATTAAAGGAATGGCTGTATATTCTGATGGTAAAGACATGCCTAATGGTGTTGATGTCATATTTAACACTAATAAAGGCAAAGATAAACCAATGACTGAGGTTCTTAAGAAAATAAAAGAAGACCCAGACAATCCATTTGGTTCACTTATTAAAGGACAGAACCATTATATTGATAAGAATGGTAAAGAACAGCAAGGTGTTATTAACTATCGTGCTGTTGAAGGTGATTGGGATGAATGGAAGAACTCAGTACCTTCTCAATTTTTAGCTAAGCAATCAATTAGTATGGCTGAGAAGCAATTAAATTTAGCTAAGGAAACCAAAGCTCAAGAATATGCAGATATTATGGCTTTGACAAATCCTACAGTTAAAAAATATTTATTAAGCAAATTTGCAAGTGAATGTGACTCTGCTGCAGTACATTTACAAGCAGCTGCTCTACCTGGACAAAGATATCAAGTATTAACTGCAATTCCAACAATGAAAGAAACTGAAGTATATGCTCCTAACTTTCAAGATGGAACTAAATTAGCATTAGTTCGATATCCTCATGGTGGTATATTTGAAATTCCTGTTCTTACTGTTAATAATAGACAGAAGCAAGCTAGATCTATATTAGGAACTAGTCCTCAGGATGCAATTGGTATCAATTCTAAGGTAGCTGAACAGCTATCTGGTGCCGACTTTGATGGTGATACTGTTATGTGTATTCCTACTGATGACAAACAAGGTAGAGTTCGTATATCTAGAGCCAAACCTTTGGAAGGATTAAAAGGATTCGACCCTAAAGATTCGTATCAGTATGACACAGTTAAGACAGATGCTAAAGGTGAGACACATTATTATCGTAACGGTAGAGAATTCCCAATTATGAAGAACACTCAGACTGAGATGGGAATTATCTCTAACCTTATTACTGATATGACTATCGGTAATGCTAAGCCTGATGAATTAGCAAGAGCTGTAAGACATTCAATGGTTGTTATTGATGCAGAGAAACATAAATTGGACTACAAGCAATCATATGTGGACAACAATATTGATGCATTAAAGAAAGAATACCAGAATGGTGGAGGAGCTTCTACTATATTATCTAAAGCCAAGAGTCAGAAGTCAGTAGAGAAGACTCAAGGTACTCCAAGAGTTAATATGAAGGGTAAATCATATTACGATCCAACTAAACCAGAAGGTGCTTTTATTTATAAGAAGGCTGATGATCTATATTATCCTGAACGTAAGAGAGATCCTAATACTGGTAAGATTACACTTCGTACTGCTGATGGAGGAAAGGTTACTTATGACCCAACTGACAAGGCACAAAGAGAGAAGTATGAACCAGTTCGTACAGTAACTCTTAAGAGTGGTAAACAAGTATTTGATAAGACCATCACTAATAAGGATGGAACTATTGTATACAAGACTAAGACTAGATTAGAACGTACTACAAAGATGGCAGATACTGATGACCCATATTCTCTAGTGTCTAAGGCACAGCACCCCATGGAGATGTTGTATGCCCAGTATGCCTCCTCTATGAAGAGTATGGGGAATGAGGCCCGTAAGTCTATGATGACGGCGGGTAGCATTAAATACAATAAGGATGCCGCCAAAGCATATTCTAAAGAGGTAGCAAGCCTTAGCACTAAGCTTAATACTGCTTTACTTAATGCAACTAAGGAGAGACAAGCACAACGTCTAACCCAAGCAGAATTAAATCGTAAGAAAGCAGAGGGCTTAATTGATAAGTCTGATGTTAAGAAGACATCACAAAAAACTATTGAAAAGTATAGAAAAGAGTTAGGAACAAGCACACGTTCTGAAAGAAACATAGACATCACTGCTAAAGAATGGGAAGCTATTCAAGCAGGAGCTGTTTCTGAGAATACTTTAAGTAAGATTCTTAGTAATGCTGACATTGATGTTTTAAGAGATTTAGCAACACCAAAAAGTCAAAAGACTTTAAGTAATGCAAAGATTGCAAGAATTAAGTCACTGTCTAACTCTAATTACACAACAGCACAGATTGCTGAAATGATGGGTATTTCAACAGCAACTGTTACAAAGTATTTGAAAGGAGCTTAATTATGAAAGTAATGTTAACAACAATTGACAATCCTTTTGATCCTTTCACTGAATTTACAAATTGGTATGAGTTTGATGTTTTAAAAGGTTACAATTCTTGTCAATACTTACAAAGAATTGCCAATGTTTCTGATTACTTCACTGAAGAAGAACAAGAAGCAAGAATTAATGAAGCAATTGATGAAATTATTCGACTAAATCCTTTAAAAATCTACAAAAAAGTAGAAAAGAAATAAAAAACAAGCGCGAGAGCACTAGTCTCAATATAAAAAGCATAGAGGGGGGTCCAAAATTTAACCACCCCCTCCTGCATCGCGCCGGTCTTCGGAAATTCTCCGGGGGTAAGATTGATATTTGAGTTCGCATAGTTTTAATGACAGGTTCTGGGTAGTGGTTGGTCACATTATTTACTCCTTTATAGTGTTGTTATCCTCTCTTAATTTAAGCCGTTTTCAGTTCTTCAACGCCTAACAAAAGTGCTCAGGAACTGTCATTAAAGTTATGTGAACTATGTGATATTTACACAACAACTCAAGAAAGGTGGGATTACTATGGGCAGAAAGTCTAACAAAGTCATTGATATTTCTGAGGAATCACCAACTGCAGCTCTTAGTGCAGAGGAAAGACAGAATAGAATGATTGGTTATGCTATTGATATGGCAGAGGAACAGCTTAGAAACCGAACAGCTTCATCTCAAGTAGTTACTCACTTCTTAAAATTAGGTACAGTACAAGCTCAGTTGGAGTTGGAAAAGTTAGCATCTGAGAATGCACTACTAAAAGCTAAGACTGAAGCTATTCAATCTGGTAAAGAGATTGAAAGTTTATTTACTGAAGCTATCAAGGCTATGACGGAGTATCGTGGAGATGAGTAGGTCATATTCTGAGTTAATTAAACTTAAAACTTTTGAAGAACGGTTCAACTATCTATGGACACCAAACGAAGTAGGCAATGAAACTTTTGGCTCTAGTAGATATTTGAACCAAATTTTTTATCACTCTCCTGAATGGAGAAGCTTTAGGCACAAGGTGATTACTCGTGACAATGGATGTGATTTAGGAATACCAGACTTACCAATACAAGGTAAGATCTATATTCACCATATCAATCCATTGACTAAAGCAGATGTAATTAATAGGTCACCTACACTGTTTGATTTAGAGAATGTTATAGCTTGCACTTATGACACCCACAAGGCTATACATTACGGGAATCTAAGCCAGTTAAACAGTAAGGTTATAGGAAGAGTTCCAGGTGACACATGTCCTTGGAAATAGAATGGAGGACAGGTACATGGATGAGAGCAACATCAACATCGACATGAATAGTATCTTAGAGTCTATCAAGAAGTGCAGTGGTGTCTCTAATTGGGATAGTGCATTTGATTCAGACTTGATTCTATTCATTAATAGTAACTTTCTTGCATTAGGTCAGATGGGAATCGAAAGTGCAAAGACATTTTCTGTTACAGATGAGTCAACATTATGGACTGACTTAATGAAAGATGGACCATTACTTAATGCAATCAAGTCATGGCTATATTTGAAGACTAGACTAGAGTTTGACCCACCAACTGGTTCAGCATTAGATAGTTACAAAGCAATGATTAATGAGTATGAATGGCGCATTTGTTCGGAGGTGGATTATCATGGTGGGTTACAGAATTAATACTTCTGATGAATTATACCATCATGGAATCTTAGGCCAACGATGGGGTAAGCGTAATGGGCCTCCTTATCCTTTAAGTGGAGGTGCTCATTCTCAGAGAGAAAAGAAACATGGAGCTAATGGTTGGAGTGTAGAGGCAAAGAAAGAAATTAAACAAACTAGAAAGATTTCATCTAGTAATCCTACTGGTGAGAATAAGAAATTTAACTTGACAGATAAGCAAAAGAAGGCTATTAAAATAGGTGTAGCCGCAACAGCAACTGCAGTAGTTGTTATAGGTGGAATGTATCTTTATAAAACAGGTAAGTTAAATGGATTGATTCATAAAGGAAAATCAAGTACTGGAATGGTAGTTGGTGATGTTGAGCTACCCGACACAGAATCTGTATTTAAAAAGATGAATAAACCTGATGACTTGGATTCTGTATTACGTAGCGTAAACCCATCAGGAGAGCATAATAATTGCTATAATTGTGTTGTTGGAGCTATATCTAGACTCTGTGGTTATGATGTTACTGCAAGACCTGATACAAGAAATAAAAAAGGGTTTCCATTTAATGATTTATGCCGAATATTTAACCTTGATCCAACAGATGATACACAAGTTAGAAGAATACCAAGGAATGGAGACTTTAATAAGCTTACTAATAAAATCATTAAAAATTATAAAGATGGTGATGCCGGTGCGATATCATGTGAAGTTTTAAATGTAAAGACTGGTCAATACGGAGGACATACATTTAACTGGAAATTAAATGATGGAGTTGTGTCTTTCTTTGATACACAACCTGGGGTTGATGATAAGTATATTAGATTGTATTATGACAAGTTACTAAATAAGTCAAAAGAAATATCATTTGCTAGATTCGTTAATACTAATGAAGGAATTCCAGAAGATATACTTTCAAGACTTACTGATTTTGTTGAATAGATAAAGGAGAAAAATATTTATGAATATAAAACAAGCTTATGAATTATGTAAGAAAGCACATCCTGACAAAATTATTGATGGAGGATGTGAGTATCCAAAAGCATATTTGTTTGATGTAATGGATGAGCACAAGTATAAATATTTGGCTAAGGAACCAGACTATTTTCCACTTGATGTTACATTAGTCGTAAAAGAAACTGGTGAAGTAATTGATACAAATGTTGGAAATGAATTAATTGAAATACCTAATCATTTACCTAGTTACACAAAAGAGGAATTAGAGGCACTTTAATTGTCTCTAATTTTTTTATAAGAAGGTGATTAAATGGCATTATCTAACACTGCTGTTCCAAAGTATTACGGCAGATTTAGAGATGCCGTTATCCGAGGAGAAATACCTGTATGTAAACAAGTATCTATGGAAATGAATAGGATTGATGCATTGATTGCCAGTCCTAAATATTATTATGATGATAAAGCTGTCGAGGGATGGATTAAATTCTGTGAGAATGAATTAGTTCTAACTGATGGTTCAGATTTAAACTTGCTAGATTCATTTAAACTATGGGGTGAGCAAGTATGGGGTTGGTACTACTATGTCGAACGTAGTGTGTATGAACCTAATGAGGATGGACATGGTGGTCACTATGTTCAAAAGACAATTAAGAAACGTCTAATTAATAAACAGTATTTGATTGTTGGTCGAGGTGCTGCTAAATCATTGTATGCTTCAAGCATGCATGGATATGAGCTTAATGTAGACCCCTCCACAACACATCAAGTAGCTACAGCTCCTACAATGAAGCAAGCTGAGGAAACCATGTCCCCATTAAAAACAGCAATCACAAGAGCTAGAGGACCTTTGTTTAAATTCTTAACTCAAGGTTCATTGCAGAACACAACTGGCTCAAGAGCAAATAGACAGAAATTATGCTCTACTAAGAAAGGTATTGAAAACTTTCTAACTGGTAGTTTGCTTGAAGTCAGAGCTATGAGTATTGACTCGTTACAAGGATTAAGATGTAAATTAGCCACAGTTGATGAATGGTTATCTGGAGACATTAGAGAAGATGTAGTTGGGGCAATTGAGCAAGGTGCATCTAAATTGGACGACTATCTAATTATTGCAACTAGTTCAGAAGGTACAGTTCGTAATGGAGTAGGCGATAGCGTCAAAATGGAATTAGAACAGATTCTAAGAGGTGAGTACATTAACCCACACGTTTCAATCTGGTGGTATAAACTCGATTCATTGGATGAAGTTGGAATTCCTGAGATGTGGCTTAAGGCAAATCCTAACACTGGTAAAACAGTAACCTATGAAACAATTCAATTAGATGTTGAGCGAGCTGAAAAAACACCAGCTGCGAGAAACGATATTTTAGCAAAACGATTTGGTATACCTATGGAAGGGTATACCTATTTTTTTACCTATGATGAAACTATACCACATAGGAAGAGAAGCTTTTGGAAGATGCCTTGTAGTCTGGGTGCAGATCTTTCAAGAGGTGATGACTTCTGTGCCTTTACGTTCTTGTTCCCATTATCTAATGGAGGATTTGGCGTTAAGACAAGAAACTATATTTCTTCATTAACCTTTAATAAGTTGCATCCAGCAATGCGAATGAAGTATGAAGATTTTATTAAAGAAGGAAGTTTGGCTGTCATGGAAGGAACAACTTTGGATATGATGGAGGTCTATGAAGATTTAGATCAATTCATCCTTCAACAAGAGTATGATGTAAGAACATTTGGATTTGACCCATATAATGCAGAAGCATTTGTTCAAAGATGGGTGACAGAAAACGGTCCATTTGGAGTTGAGAAAGTACAACAAGGAGCTCGTACAGAGTCAGTTCCATTAGGTGAGATTAAGAAGATTTCAGAAGAAAGACTTCTAATCTTTGATGAACAATTATTTGGATTTGCGATGGGAAATTGTATCACTATTGAAGATACAAATGGTAATAGGAAATTATTAAAAAAAAGGCATGACGAGAAGATTGACCCTGTCGCTGCCTTAATAGATGCATTGGTTGCTTTCAAACGAAATCCAGATGCATTTGAATAATTATTTTAGGAATTCTTTTGTGGCTATTTTTCCAATTTTTCTGGTAGTAGCATAATTGAATCCACCACCTATTACTCCGCCAACAACTGGAATAAAATCACAGAGATTAATAGCACCGGTTGAACCGAATTTAGTGATAATTCTACCTCCAAGTTTTTGGTTGACTTTAACTAATAATGTTCCTGGTATTTTATCAATTAATTTGGTTCCAACTTTCTGGCTAATCTTAACCCCCATTTTATTAAGTGCTTCAGCTACACTTTCACCGGTAAGACAAATGTATGCAACTGTACGAACTTCATCATCTTTTGGATCATATCCACCAAGTACTGCAATAGCAGAAATCATTTGGAGTTGAACAAAGATACAAGCAGTTAAATCTGCAGGGATTGCTACTGCCATAGTTAATAACCCACCTAATCCGGTAACAAATCCAGATGTGGTGCATTTTTTAACTTGAGAATTAATTAGTTTTTCAGCTGCAGTCTTAGGATTGTGATATTTGGCTAAATATTCATTAGCTAATTCATAACTAGATTTTACTCCAGGTAATCCTTGCATGGTTTTATCATAGCAAGTATTTATAGCTTTAATTAAGTCTTCCTGCGAGATTGATTTAATTTTGTCAATTTGTGCAGGTACATTTACTTTAGGAATTTGCATATGTGAATCTCCTTTAATGTTTATATTTTAACACGAAAGAAGGTGCTACTCAATGTATGATGAACTATACCATCATGGTGTATTAGGCCAGAAATGGGGAGTCAGAAGATACCAGAATAAAGATGGTTCAAGAATCAAAGGGGCTAGAGCGAGAGCCAAGGCTATTGGTGATTCTGGATATTTTGATAGAACTATTAAAGATGGAAAAGATAAAGATAAAATTTCGCCAGGCGAAAAGATTATGAAAAATACTAGAAGTGCTACTGATAATGGAAGACAAATTAGTAGAGCTGCTAGAAACATGAAAAAATCAACATCACCTGATTTAAGTCACATGACTGATGCAGAATTAAAAAGTGCAATTAATCGCATGGACTTAGAAAGACGATACAACGAATTATCTTCAAAAGACAAACGAACAGGATTTGACTACGTAGATAATGTTCTTGATATTGTTGGAGGTGTTGCAGGGATTAGTGGGTCAATCATTGCTACTATTGCACTGATAAGATCAATGAAATAGGAGGAATATACATGGAATATTATGCAGTAAATACAAACACTCCAACTTTACAGCACCATGGTGTTCTAGGAATGAAATGGGGAGTTCGTAAAGATAGACGAGCTGCAATTAAAACGGCCAAACAAAATAGAAAATCAAGAGATGTAGCTATACAGAATCACTATGATAGTACAGAAAGAAATATAGAAAGTTCCTATAAAAAGGGACAACTAATGTCTACTAAAGATAGTAAGAAATTAGCAGCTGCCGACAATAAGGCTAGAAATGACTGGGCTAATTCAAAGAAGCAATATAAAACTGATGTTAAGGCCGCAAATAAAAAATACAATGATTCTATGGAACAAATTCAAAGAGGCTATGGAAGCCGTTCGTATGTGGCTCCAATTGTTGAAGGAACGGCAATAACATTATCTACTGTATCAGCTATGAAAAATCTTGGGCTAGGAAAAAAAGGTGCTTCACTTGCAATGAATGCTGTTGGTGGTCTTGTAATTGGATTAGCTGCAACACAAGCAATTGCAAATGTTGGCACAATTTATATGAACCGAAAGTGGTCTGAAGAGCATTTAAAGAAAGATTTTAATGCTAATAAATAGGAGCCGTCAAAATGGAAAATTCAATTAGTTCTAGGTTAGCACATGCCTGGAACGCTTTTTTTAATAGAGCCCCAACTTATCGTCCTGACTATGGAGGATATTCTTATCAACCATTCAGAACGAGACTACGAAATGGTAATGAGAAATCTATAGTTTCATCAGTATTTACGCGAATCGCAATTGATTGTTCGCAGATTGATATTCGACATGTAAAGCTAGATGAGAATGGTAGATATTTATCAGATATTAACAGTGGTCTTAATAATTGTCTTACTTTAGAAGCTAACATTGACCAAACTGGTAGACAACTAAAGAAAGATATTGTCATGTCTCTATTAGACGAAGGCGTAGTGGCCATTGTTCCTACAGATACAAAATTTGATCCTACTAAAACTGGTTCTATTGACATTGAAAAGTTGAGAACCGGAAAGATTGTAGAGTGGTATCCGGAACATGTACGTGTGAATCTATATAACGAGAAGACTGGTAGACATGAAGATGTGACTCTACCAAAAAGTATGGTGGCTATTGTTGAGAATCCGCTATACGAGATTATTAATCAACCAAACTCAACATTACAACGATTGATTCGTAAGTTAAATCTATTAGATGTAATTGATGAACAAAGTGGAGCAGGAAAACTAGACATGATTATTCAATTACCATATGTCATTAAATCAGATGCTCGAAGAAAGCAAGCTGAGAAGAGGCGTAAGGACATTGAAATGCAGTTAGCCGGTTCTAAGTATGGTATTGCATATACCGATGGAACTGAGAAAATTACGCAACTTAACCGTTCAGTAGATAACAACTTAATGAGCCAAATCGAATATTTAACAAACATGCTATACAGTCAACTAGGAATTACGCAAGCTGTAATGGATGGTACTGCCGATGAAAAGACAATGCTTAACTATTACAACCGTAGTGTAGAGCCTATCATTGCGGCTATAGCAGATGAATTTAGAAGAAAATTTTTAACAAAAACTGCTAGAACTCAAATGCAGTCTATCGAATACTTCAGAAATCCATTTAACCTAGTGCCAGTTAATGACATTGCTGAGATTGCTGACAAGTTCACTCGAAATGAAATTCTAACGTCTAACGAAATTCGTCAGATTATTGGAATGAAACCATCTTCCGATCCAAAGGCAGATGAATTAGTGAACAGTAACATTAGTCAATCAAACGCTGAAGTAGAAGAGAGATTAAATGGAGGTCAAGCAGACGAGACAAACAGTGAATTTTCAGGAGAAGAATCGACTAGTTAAATCTATAGACAAAATAGCGTAGAAAAACACTAGCGATATTCAAATGAACAAGAACTGTTTTTTTTTTTGCTTTTTAGAAGGAGGAACCGTCAAAATGGAAAAATTTGATTTTGGTGGATGGGCTACTCGTAATGACATTAAATGCTCTGACGGTAGAACCATTCGTAAGAATGCTTTCGCTGATTGCGATGGCATTGAAGTTCCTCTGGTATGGAATCACTTGCACGATGACCCCGATAACGTTTTAGGGCATGCAATGCTTAAGAATGAAGATTCAGGAGTCTATGCATACGGAAAATTCAATGATTCACCATCTGGAAAATTGGCAAAAGAGTTAGTGAAAAATCATGATGTTAAGCACTTATCAATTTATGCGAACCAATTAAAACAAAACGGAGGAGATGTATTACATGGTGCAATCCGTGAAGTTAGCTTGGTTCTAGCTGGTGCAAATCCAGGAGCATACATTGATACAATCCTAGCTCACTCTGACGAATCAGATGAAGCAGCAATTATTAACATTCATGAAGATTCAGACAGCATTGAATTGTACCACAGTGATTCTCAACCAGAAGAGAAGAAAGAAACAAAAGCAGAAGTAAAAACTGATGCAAAAGAAGAAAAGGAGACTAAGGAAATGAGTGCACCTAACGACGACAAAACAATTAAGGAAATCTTTGACTCATTGAATGAAGAACAAAAAACAATTGTTTATGCCTTAATTGGCCAAGCATTAGAAGATGCACAAAAGGGCGAAGGCTCTGCAAACGAGGAGGAAGAAGAGATGAAACACAATGTATTTGACAACGAAATGAATGAAGAAAATGACGCTTTAATCCACACTGGAATGGAAGTAATCATCAAAGATGCAAAACGCCAAGGAAGTTTGCGTGAAAGCTTCTTAGCACACGCTGACGAATATGGAATTAAAAACATCGATTACTTATTCCCAGATGCTAAGAATTTCACTGATAAACCAGAATTTATCCAACGTGAAATGGGATGGGTACAAAAAGTTATGAGTGGAGTTCACCACACACCATTCTCACGTATTAAATCAATGTTTGCAGATATTACTGCAGATGAAGCACGTGCTAAAGGTTACATCAAAGGAAAGATGAAGAAAGAAGAAGTATTCAGCTTATTGAAACGTACTACAAGTCCTACAACTATCTATAAGAAACAAAAGATGGACCGAGATGATGTAATCGACATTACAGATTTCGATGTAATTGCATGGTTAAAATCTGAAATGCGTATGATGTTGGATGAGGAAATTGCACGTGCAATCTTAATCGGTGACGGACGTTTAGCTTCAGATGATGACCACATCAAAACTGATAACATTCGTCCAATTGCTTTAGATGAAGATTTATACAATATCAAAGCAGATGTTAATGTTGCTACTGGTGCAACTGGAGCTGATAAAGCTAAAGCATTCATTGACTCTGTAATCCGTAGCCGTAAAGACTACAAAGGTTCAGGTAATCCAACATTATTTACTACTGAAGATTTAGTAACTGAATGTTTATTATTGGAAGACAAAATCGGTCACAAACTTTACAAGACTGAAGCTGAATTAGCAACTACTTTACGTGTTAAAGAAATTGTTACAGTTGAAGTAATGGAAGGCTTTAAAGATAAAGACCAAAAAGAAGTTGCAGGTATCGTAGTTAACTTAGTTGACTACAACGTTGGTGCAGATAAAGGTGGAGAAATCAACATGTTTGATGACTTCGATATTGACTACAACCAACAGAAATACTTGATTGAAACTCGTTGCTCAGGAGCATTGGTTAAACCATACTCAGCTATCACTTTAGCTTACAAAGTTGGTTCTGCAGTAGCTGCTTAGTCAGGAGATTCAAAATGGCAAAATTTTATGGAGAGATTGGATTTGCAATCAGTAAGGAGACGGCACCTGGAGTATACACTGATACGATAGAGCGCCGTTTTTATTATGGAGAAGTAAATTCAAGACGTATACGAACTACAAATGGAACCAGTATTAATGACAATGTTAATGTTAGCGATGAGATTAGTATTGTGTCTGATCCATTTGCTAACAAACATTATTTTGCCATGAAATACGTAACTTACATGGGGGTTAAATGGAAAGTGGAAAACATTTCTGTTAAATTCCCACGTTTAGTTTTATCACTTGGAGGAATTTACAATGAGTAGCAGTAGACTAGAGTTACATGAAAAACTAGTGGAAGTGTTAGGAAGTAGAAACGTATATTTCCAACCTCCAAAAAACATACAAATGAAGTATCCAGCTATTGTCTACTCTCTAAGTGGTATAGACCCAAGTCACGCCAATGATAAAGTGTATTTATTAAGGCATGCATATGATGTAACTGTAATTGATAAGGACCCTGATAGTGAAATTCCAGATAAAATCGCACATTTCCCCCTTTGTCGATTCTCTAGAAAGTTCGAATCAGATAACCTTAATCAGACAGTGTTCAAACTTTACTATTAATAGGAGGATACAATAATGGCTGAAACTAAAAAATTAGTTTGGGACCAGACAGGCGAGAGAGTCTATGAAACTGGTACCGAAAAAGGTGTTCTTTATCCATGTGCTGATGGAGCTTATCCAAAAGGCGCAGCATGGAATGGATTAACTGGTGTTTCTCAAAATCCATCTGGAGCAGAAGCAACACCTCTATATGCTAACGACAAGAAATACTTAAACCTTATTTCTGATGAAGAATTCGCAGCAACTATTACTGCATACACTTACCCTGATGAATTTGAAGAATGTGATGGTTCAGTTCAATTAGCACAAGGTGTGATGGTTGGACAGCAACCTCGTAAGACATTCGGATTGTCATATGTAACTTTAAAAGGCAATGATACTGAAGGTACTTCACATGGTTATATTATTCACTTGGTATACGGAGCTACAGCTTCACCTTCATCAAAAGACTACAAAACTACTAACAATGACCCAGAAGCTATTGAGTTCTCATGGGAAGCAACATGTGTTCCAGTAGAAGTAGAAGGTATGAAGAAACCAACTGCTCATATTACTATTGACAGTACTAAATGTAAACCTGAGGAATTAAAGAAATTAGAAGACGCTCTTTACGGAACAGAATCTACTGAACCTCATTTACCTTTACCTGCTGAATTAAAAACTATCTTTACTTCAGTAGCTGCGTAATGATTAACAAGAGGTATACCACATTATGGTCAATGCCTCTTCTTTTTTTGTTTTTAGAAATTAATAAAGGAGATCAAATTTATGTTAAAGAAAACTATTACTTATACAGATTTTAATGGAACTGAACGTACTGAAGATTTTTACTTCAACTTAACAAAAGCAGAAGTTGTTGAAATGCAATTAGGTACAGTAGGCGGATTCGATGCAATGCTTGAAAACATTATCAAAGCACAAGATCAACCATCATTGATTAAAGAATTCAAGAAATTAATCAAGGCTTCTTATGGTGTTAAGAGTTCTGATGGTCGTAAGTTTGTTAAGAATGAAGAAGTATTTGATGACTTTGCTCAAACTGAAGCGTACTCAAAACTATTCATGGAATTAGCAACTAATGACAACAGTGCTTCTGAATTTGTTGCAGGAATCCTACCACCTGATCTAGATAGCTTAGTAGATGACGTGAAGCCACAAGCTTAATTTAGAAAACAACAAGGGAGGTAGTTAAATGCTAGAAATTATTGTCGAACCAATTGAAGGCTGGGATTCTAGGAAAGAGGAATTCTTGACAATTCCTGGAGGAAAGCTTGTTCTTGAGCATTCTCTTGTCTCCCTTTCTAAGTGGGAGTCAAAATGGCATAAACCATTCTTAAGAGAAGGTAAGAAAACGCCTGAAGAGATTCTCGATTATATAAAATGCATGACCGTCAGTAAACAAGGAACTGATGATATTTACAATCACCTTTCCAATAAGAATATTGACGACATTAATAACTACATTGAAGACCCTATGACTGCAACTACGTTCACTTCCTTATCAAGTAAACACCAAGCACGTCAAGGAGAGTTTATTACATCAGAATTAATTTACTATTGGATGATTGCTCTAAATATTCCATTTGAATGTGAAAAGTGGCATCTAGAAAGACTGCTTACTTTGATTCGAATCTGCAATGACAAGAATACTCCTCCTAAGAAGATGAGTAAGGAAGAGATTATGGAAAGAAATAGAGCATTAAATGCACAACGAAAAGCTAAATTACATACAAAAGGATAAGGTGATGTTATGGGATTTAAGCTAAAAAGTAAAGGTGACTATTCTAAAACAACAAAGTACTTATCAGGCTTAAAGAAAGCCGAGTTCAAGAGAGTCCTAGAGTCATATGCTCATCAAGGAGTCAATGCTTTATCAGCGGCAACTCCAATTCGAACTGGTGAGACTGCTTACTCTTGGGATTACAAGATTATTGATAGGAATGGTCGAATAGAATTGAGATTTATTAATACACACATCAACAAAGGAGTACCTATTGCTATTATTCTGCAATACGGACATGGCACTGGTACTGGTGGTTGGGTAGAAGGAAGAGATTACATCAATCCTGCTGCTCAACCTTTTTTTGATGATGTAGTAGAAAGACTATGCCAGGAGGTGACTAAGTTATGAGCAACGTAATTGACGATAGAGTCGTGTCATTAGAGTTTGATAATCGTAATTTCGAGTCAAATGTTTCAACTACTATGACTACTTTAGACAGATTAAAAGCCAAACTTAATCTCTCTGGAGCTAGTACTGGTTTAGAGAAAGTACAAAATACAGCTAAAAATACACCTGCAAGTCTAGAAGGAATTGCTAGTTCTGTAGCTGCTTTAGAGCAACGATTTTCAACTATGGGTATTATTGGTGCCACTGCGATTAGTAATATTACAACTAAGATGATGGAATTGAGTAGTAAAACTTTGAATTTCTTGACAAATGGAGTTATTCAAGGTGGTATTTCTCGTGCTATGAAGATTGAGCAAGCCAAGTTCACAATGCGTGGTTTACTTAATGATGAAAAAGCTGTAGCTGATATTATGGAAGATGTTAACTATGGTGTATCAGATACTGCATATTCTTTAGATGCTGCCGCTTCAGTTGCTGCTCAGTTAGCTGCTTCTGGTATGCGTGCTGGTGACGGTATGAAAGCAGCATTGCGAGGTGTATCTGGTTTAGCTGCGATGTCTAACAGTTCTTATGAAGATATTGGTCGTATTTATACACAGGTTGCAGGTCAAGGCAAGTTGATGGGTGACCAGTTACTTCAATTCTCAGCAAGAGGTATGAACGTAGCTTCAACTATGGCTAAATATTTTCAAGAAGTAAAAGGACAAACTACAACAACAGAAGCATCAATTCGTGACATGGTTACCAAAGGTAAAATTGACTTCCAAACCTTTGCAGATGCTATGGACTGGGCATTTGGTGCTCATGCAAAGGAAGCCAATAAGACATTTGAAGGTTCAATGGCAAATATTCGAGCCGCATTAGCTAAGATTGGTGCTGAATTTGTAACTCCATTAATCAAGGAAAGTGGTCCATTTGTAAATTTCTTCAATGCAATTCGCGAAAAGATTAATGCAGTTAAAACATTATTAGTTGGTGATGGAACTGAGAATACTGTTAACTATATGAAGAAGTGGGGTGAAGCAGTAGGTTCTGTAATTCAAGGAGTCACTGATAAGATTACTAAATCTGACTGGTCTAAGTTTGACTTAAAAGATAAGACTAGTAACGTTGGAAAGATGGCTGATATTTTATCTAACTTAGCTAAGGTGATTGGCCAAGTAGGTTCTGCTTTCAAGACTGCATTTAGTGATATTTTCGGCAAACAGACTTTGAAATTGGATGGATTCTTAACAGGTCTACAAAAGATTTCTGAGAGTCTTGTTTTATCTGATGGTGCAGTAGATAAATTAACTAGAACATTTAAGGGGTTATTTTCTGTAGTTGATTTAGCTAAAAAAGCTCTGTCAACATTAGGAAATTTTATCACAAGTATATTCTCGTCCGGAACAGTATCTGGCCTAGGCGAGTTATTTTTAACTTTAACTTCTGCAGTAGGTGATTTCTTTACTGCTATTAATAAGAATGTTAAAACTGATTGCATTGTCGGTATATTTGATACAATTGCCCAAACTATTGGCAGCCTTATCAAAACTATATCTGGTAGTGCTGATGGAGTGGTATCTAAAGTTAGTGATATTTTTGGAAAACTTAAAGATGTCATTGGAAAAGGTATGGAGTGGATTAGAAGTAACTTAACTGTAACTGATATTATGAAAGGCTTAGCTGCTGGTGGCTTCATTGGCATATTACAAAAACTAACTACTGCTATTGCTAATATTTTCTGGGAAGGAAGCAGGTTGCTTGCTTTATTTAGACAAAATGCTGAACAAGGTAAGATGGGTGATATTGGTGCGCAGTTAACAAAAACACTTATATCTGCTAAGAACTCATTAAACGAATTTACTAAGACTTTAAAAGTTGGTCAACTAGTTCTTGTGGCTGCTTCCATTGCTATATTAGCTAGTGCTCTAAGAAATCTATCAGAAGTGCCAATTGATAAATTGATTTCTGGATCAGGTGGTTTGTTAGCTGCTTCAGTTATTCTAGGTAAGGCATTCAATAACATTCTTAGTGCCATTGATGGTAAGAAGAAAACTAGAGGTCTTGTGAAGAGTAGTCTTACTCTTATTGCTTTAGCAGAGGCAATGAATATTCTGTCAAAAGCTATGCAGAGATTAGCAGGACTAAAAGTTACTGATTTAGCTCAATCAATTGCTGGCATCTGGGCAGGAATGAAGATTCTAACAACTTCTTTAAAAGAAATTTCTGGAGTTAAAGTTCCAATTAAGGCAGCTGCTTCATTATTAATTGTTGCTGAAACATGCAAAGTTCTGGCAAAAGCTATGAAGATGTTTTCTGATATGTCATGGGATGAAATTGGTAGAGCTTCTATTGGTATGGGCGCTGCTCTTGCTGAAATAGTAGCTGCAGTCAAGGTTCTAGAGATGGAAGGAAAGAACGGTGCATTTGGTAAGTCTGCTGTGAGTGGTGCTGCTAGTCTTGTTTTAGTAGCAAGTTCACTTAAGAAGATTGCTAGTGCATTCAAAGACTTTGGATCTATGAACTGGGAATCAATCAAGAGTGCTTCTGTTGGTATGGGTGCTGCTCTTGCTGAAGTTGTTGCATCAATTAAGGTTCTACAACTAGGTAAGTCAAGCGGATTTGGCTCATTACTTTCAGCAGGAAGTTTAAAATTGGTTATTAGCTCACTTCAAGAATTAGCCGAAGCATTTGCTAGATTTGCCGGTTTTAGTGTAGGTGAAAGTATCACTGGGCTAATGAATTTAGCTGGTTGCTTAACAATTGTTGCAGGTATCACTGGGATTCTAGGTGAGGTTACAAAAGGTTGGGGCTTACTAGGTGCAGTTAGCCTCAAAATGGTTATGTCAAGCATGACTGAACTAGCTGAATCATTTGAGATGTTTGCAAGTCTCAAACCAGAAGAAGCAGAGAACGGTCTTAAGGCCATGGGTGGAGCTTTAACTGAATTGGCTGTAATTGAAGGATTGCTTGGTAGCCTTGCTGGATTCTCTGGATTACTAGGAGCTATTTCTTTGGATGTAGGAGTTAAGTGCTTAGGAGATTTAGCTGATGCATTACAACAATTTGGTTCAATGAGTTGGGATGAAATTAATACAGGATTAGTAGGAATGGGTTACGCTTTAGCAATTATGGCTGGAGCAAATTTTATTTCTGGTATTGAAGGTTTCGTTGGCTTGCTAGGGGCAGTTTCACTAGATGTGGGTGTCAAAGCTTTAGGAGACCTAGCTGAAGCACTGCAGAAATTCGGATCTATGGATTGGGATTCTATTAACAGAGGATTAACAGCAATGGGTCTTGCTATGGGCGAAACAGCAATCGGTGCATTACTGAATACCTTATCAGGTGCCGGTGCAACAAGCCTTCGTGTTGCAGCAGTTGCATTAAGTGCACTAGCAGATGCAATGCTTAAATGGAAAGATGTTCAAGTACCAGATAACCTAGGCTCAAGTCTAGCTAAAATTGCAGGTGGAGTTGCAGCCTTTACTTTTGATGGGTTAGGAGCAGGAACAATTGCAATTCTTGGTGGCTCTATGAAAGACTTTGCTGAGGGAGTTGATGCTCTCTGCACAGGCTACATTCCAGACAATATTGGAGATAAGCTAAGTACTATTGCTGACGGAGTTAAAGCCTTCACTTTAGGTGGTTTAGGTGCTGGTGCTATTGCAACTGTTGCTCCAAACCTTAAGAAGTTTGCTCAAGGTGTACAAGAGCTAAGCACAGGTTACATTCCTGATAATTTAGGCGATAAGTTAAGTACGATTGCATCTGGTATTAAAGCATTTACATTTGGAAGCAGTGGTGCAGGAGTAATCTCAGAAGTAGCTCCATCATTAAAGAAATTTGCACAAGGTATTGATGCATTATGTACTGGTTATATTCCAGATGACTTAGGCGAGAAACTAGCAAGTATTGGTAGTGCAATTAAAGCCTTTAACTGGGGTGGTAGTGGTGCAAACGCTATTGCTACTGTATCAGAAGCTCTTGTACCATTTGCTGATGGAATTCATAAGATGGTAGAAGTTCAAATTCCAGAAGACTTTGGTGAAAAAATGAAATCTCTGTCAGATGCAATGACACAATTTAATAGTACTGCTCAAGCTTCCGGTATCTTAGCTGCTATGGGGCCTGCATTTAATACATTCGCTGACGGAATCGTCAAAATGGTTAGTGTTACTATTCCTGAAAACTTTGCAATTAATTTAGGTGACATTGCTACTAACTTAAACAAGTTCATGAATGTCACAAACTTAGCTAGTACTGGAGAGGGGATGAATTCTCTAGCTGATGCTATTGTTAAACTAAATGGAGTTGACTTACAAAATATTGCAAGTGGATTAGACACTCTAGGAACTTCATTTGGAACATTCTCAACAAACTCTCAGTCGTTGAAAGGTGTTGGAGATACTATCAAAAGTAACATTGTCAAACCTTTGAAAGATTCAGTTAAGAGTATGGATACAGTCGGTAAAGACCTAATGAGTAATATTGGAACTGGAATTAGTAACAACTCTGGAAGTATTACTGATGCAGTTAACAAAGCCATGAAAAGTGCAGCCTCTGGTATTAGTACAAGTGCATTTAAGAGTGCAGGTACTAAGTGTGCTAAATCATTTGCATCTGGAATCAAGTCTGGTGCAAGTGGTGCTAAGACAGCTGCTAGATCTATGGCTAAATCAGCAGCTTCAAGTGCTAAAGGTATATCATCATCTTTTAGATCTGCAGGTTTGTCTTGTGCTGAGGGATTTGCTTCAGGTATAGCTGCTGGTCAAAGTCAAGCAATTGCTGCTGCAGTTAATATGGCTGCTGCTGCCTATGCTGCTGCTAAGAAAAAGTTAGATGTAAACTCACCATCTAAACTATTCCGTCGTATGGCAATCTGTGTTCCAGAGGGATTTGCTCAAGGTATTGTTAGAGGAACTAAGTATGTTATAGCTGCTTCTCGAAAGATGGCTGACACATCAATTGTTACTACTGAAAATGCCTTAAATAAAATTGCAAGTCTTAATCTAGATTCTATTAACACAGATCCAACAATCAGACCAGTTGTAGATCTATCAAATGTCTCTGCTGGAGCAGATAAGATTGCTTCAATGCTTAATCTTAACCCATCTGTTGGACTTGCGGCTAACTTAGGAGCTATTAATTCAGCAATGAATAGTAGAAATCAAAATGACTCAAATCAAGATGTAATTAATGCATTAAGAGATGTAAAACGTGCAATTACTAAGTCTGCTAAACCTACATACAACATCAATGGTATTACATATGATGATGGTTCAAATGTATCTAATGCAGTAAGTGATTTAGTACGTGCTGTAAAAGTAGAAGGAAGAGTGTAATATGGCAAAAGTATCAAATCTTAAAATTGCTCTTCAAGGATCTTCAGGGTCTACGGTCTATGCATCGTGGGACTTTAAAGACCCTACTCCTGCTTCTTCTAGTTCTGGAGGAAGTGGAGGTGGAGGCACAGTTTCTGTTGGTAGCTGGGTTCGTGTCAAATCAGGTTCAACATGGTACAACGGTGCTGGAATACCTTCCTTTGTCTATAACTACAAATGGAAAGTTCTAGAAATTAATGGTGATAGAGCAGTCATCAATGAATCTGATTCTGGAGGCTTCCGAATAATGAGTCCTATTAAAGTAGGCAATTTACAACCAGCATAGAAGGAGGGATTATATGGCAGACCAAGGTGTAATGATATCAGGTAATGGCGATCACTATGAGGTCCAATGGTATTATGGCGTAAATGGCGTTTGGTTTGATGGTGGCTCATCAAGTGTAAAGATGAATAACGCTACATATAGTGTTCCTTCAAATGCTACAAAATTAAAAGTTACTGTTAAGCCAGTAGCTAAAACTTACAAATCAGGAGATCAGGATGTTCCGTATTGGAGTAGTGAAGAAGTAACTGTTGAGATGAATGTTTCAGAGTTGCCTCCAGCACAACTTTCTGCTCCTTCTGTATCTATTGAAAAGTACAACCTAACAGCTAAGATTGAAAACATTACAGATGCAAAAGCTTCTTATGTTGAGTTCGAAGTTGTTAAGGATGACAGAGTATTCAAGACTGGTAGAGTTGAAGTTAAGACAGCTAGAGCAATCTATATTTGTCCAATTGAAGCTGGTGGAGAATACAGAGCTAGATGTAGAGCAATTAATGTAATCGGCGGTAAAGACATCGTTGGTGAATGGTCTCAATACTCAAGTGAAGTAGGTGCTATTCCTGCTGCTCCAAAGAATGTTAAGATCAGTATTGAATCAACTAAGTCTGTTCGAGTATCATGGGATCAATGCACTACAGCAACTAGCTATAAAGTTGAATACGCAACTAATAAGTTATATTTCGATGCAAGTAGTGAAGTAAAGTCTGCGACATCAGAAACTAATTACTGTATCATCACTGGAATTGAGCAAGGTCATGAATACTATTTCCGTGTTCAAGCAGTAAATTCAAAAGGTAGTTCAAGTTGGAGTGACATTATTTACAAAATTGTAGGTACAAAACCGGAACCTCCAACGACATGGTCTTTAACTGCTTCTGCTATTATCGGTGACCCAATGACATTATATTGGACTCACAACTCCCAAGATGCATCAAAGCAGTATGAAGCACAGATTGAATTAACCATTAACGGTAAAGCTAATATTGTCACTTTAGATACTTCAAAAGAAGAGATTAAGGACAATGAAACAAAGATTTACACTTATGACTTAGACCTTTCAAAATACACTGAAGGAGCTGAGATATTATGGCGTGTTAGATCAAGAGGTGTATCGCTTGAATATTCTGATTGGTCAGTACAACGCAAGATTAATACTTATGCACCTCCAGTTGTAACTTTAACTTTGAATGAAGGGAATACAGCACTTACATCATATCCTTATCGAATTAAAGTAGAAGCTGGTCCAAGTACACAAGAAGCAATTAACATTAATATTTCAATTGTGGCTAATAACAGCTACAGAACACAAGATTCAACAGGCAAAAATGTAATAGTCAATGCTGGTGAAGTTATATTTTCTAAGAACTCTCCAGCTACTAAGAATACGCTCACACATGTATTAATGCCTCAGGATTGTATATTAGAAAACAATCAATCTTACAAAGTTAATGTAACTGCTTCAATGAATTCTGGTTTAACTGCTTCAACAAGTGCTGACTTTGTAGTAAGTTGGGAAGAGATTTCATTCTATCCAGATGCAAGAATTACGATTAATAAAGATTCTGTAAGTGCTTATATTAATCCATTCTGCTATGATGAAAACTACGAAATTCATGACAATGTTGTATTAGCTGTGTATAGAAGAGAATTTAATGGTGAGTTCACTGAGATTGCTACTGAGATTCCAAATTATGGATCAGTATCAGTAACAGACCCTCATCCAGCTATGGACTATGCAAGGTATAGAATCGTAGCAAGAAACAAAAACACAAATATAATAGGATTTACAGATATTCCTCCAATTAAAGTAAATGAGCCAGGAATTATTATTCAATGGGATGAAGAATGGACTAGCTTTGGTTCTTTAGCTGAAACTGCTCCAGAGATTCCTTTCTATAATGGTTCAATGGTCAGATTACCTTACAATACAGATACAAGTGAAAGTTCAGATGTGGACACAGAGCTTGTTGAGTATATTGGAAGAAAGAGTCCTGTTGCATACTTTGGAACACAACAAGGTATTACTGGTAGCTGGACTTGTGAGATTCCAAGAAGTGATAAGGAGACAATCTATGCACTTCGAAGATTACAAATTTGGATGGGCACAGTGTATGTTAGAGAACAAAACGGTACTGGCTACAATGCCTTTATCAATGTTACATTTACTAACAAACATGATAGTCTTGTCATACCAGTAACATTAACAGTAAAACGAGTTGAAGGAGGGATTTAGTCATGCCTGATTTAAGTCTAGATGGCAATGTACAAGTTCAGAAGTATGAAGTTGATTGGCACGAGTCAATGCAGCAAACTTATGAATTCTATGTTGTTGACCCTTCGACTTGGAAAGATACTAAACAATTAACAGAGGTGGAATCTTGCTCAATCACTAGAGATGCTAGTGTTCAGACGTTAGGTTCTGCCTCTTTTAATGTTGGAGAAAGTTTAGATGAATGCTATGTAAGAGTGTATCTTGTAGTAATTCAAAATGGCTTTACTTCAAGGTTTCCATTAGGTACATATTTGTTACAGACTCCTTCTGCTGAGTTTAATGGTAAGCAAAAAAGATATTCTATTGATGCTTACACTCCATTAATGGAGTTGAAAGAGTCTTATCCGCCTATTGGATATTCTATTCTTAAAGATACTAAGATAATGCCATTAGCTAGTAATCTATTTAGAGAACATATGAGAGCCCCAATCGTCAATGCTAAGAGCGAAGAGAAGTTATATTCTAACTTTGTAGCTAATTTAGATGATACATGGCTCTCTTTTCTTTCTGATTTAGTGGCTAACGCAAAGTACGAAATCAAGCTAGATGAGTTAGGTCAAGTAATATTTGAACCAATTGTTGCAGCTGAATCTCTACAACCAGTAAAAGAATTCAATGATGATAACAGCTCAATTTTATTACCAACTTTAAAAGATGATAGAGATTTATACGGTATTCCGAATGTGGTTGAGGTTGTATATTCTACTGATAAACTACATTTACATTCTCGTGTTGTGAATGATGATCCGAACAGTCCTATATCTACTGTGGTAAGAGGAAGGGAAATTGTGCATAGAGATAGTAGTCCAAAGTTTAGTGGAACTCCTACTCAAGCTATCATTGATTCCTATGCTGACCAATTGCTTAAGAGTTTGAGTTGCATGGAACATACTGTTACATTCACTCATTCTTATTATCCAGTTCGTGTTGGTGATGCTGTGATGCTTAATTACAAAAGAGCAGGCTTAGAGAATGTCATTGCTAAGATTACTGCTCAAACAATCAAATGTGGTACTGGATGTTCTATTCAGGAAACTGCCACATATACTACTAAACTTTGGAGGTGAGAGAAATGGACTTGGATAGATCTTTATTAAAAGAATTCGCTAAAGTTGTTAATGATGTTGGCGATAAACCAGAACCAAAGCAATATGTTCATGGAACAGTTACTACAGGTGCTGGCAATACTAAGTGTGTTATGTTAGATGGTTCTGACATGTTAACTCCTATCTCTGAGGTTGTAAATGCTGAAGCTGGGGATAGAGTTTTAGTTAGTGTGGTTAACCATCAAGCTACTGTTATTGGTAATATTACATTTCCACCATCAGCAAGAAAAGAAGATCAAGCAATTGAGAGTGCTAATGGTGCTTTAAATCAATCTAATCAAGCAATGGAGAAAGCTAAGGATGCACAGACAAAAGCTAGTAGTGCAATTACAGATTCCTCTGTTGCTTCTGCTCTTGCTAATGAGGCTAAAACTGAATCTGCTAAAGCTCAAGAAGCAGCTAATACAGCAATTCAAAATGCCGGTGAAGCTAAACAGTTAGCTCAAGCAAGTAGTGATAAATCAGATGAAACACAGCAATTAGTCAATCAAGTTAAAGACTCTGTTACTGCTGCTAATAAAGATATTAGTAAGTTGAAGACAGAAGTTAAGACTGCTAAAGACAATATTGCAAGTGCTAATACTAAGTTAGAAGAACAAGCTGGCGAAATTGCTACAATCAAAGAAACATATTCTACAAAAGTTGAGACTGAGAGTACTAAAGCTTATTTGACTACTGAGATTAGCAAACAAGTTGGAGCATTACAGACAACTGTTGAGAAGAACTTTTCTACTAAGACTGAGAATGTCGCATTAGAGAAAAAATTACAGACTCAGATTACTCAGAACGCTAATTCGATATCTAGTACTGTTTCTAAGGTTGAGAAACTTGAATCTGATACTACTGAGCAACAGAAAAATATTGATAAAGCTTTAAGTGATGCACAGGCTGCTAATACTGCTGCTGGTGTTGCTAAGAGTGATGCTGAGAAAGCTAATACTGCTGCTGATAATGCTCAAAAGGCTGCTGATGATGCTAGTGCTAAAGCTGAAAGTGCCACTACAGCTGCTAATTTAGCGGAACAAAAAGTAACTGCAGCTGACAAACAATTACAACAAGCTAAAACTGATTTAAAGGAAGCTCAGGAAAACTTAAAAAATGTTACAACTCGTGTTGGTGCAACTGAACAAGAGATTACCGATGCTAAACAAAAGGTTGACACTGCCAATGCTAATGTTACAAAAGCTTTAACTGATGTTGCCGAGGCTAAGAATGCTGCTAGTAAAGCTAATGAAGCCGCTTCGAAAGCTCAAGGTGAAGCTACTGCTGCTAATAAGGCTGCTAGTGATGCGCAGACTAAGGCAGCTGATGCACAAAAAGTAGCTACCAATGCTCAACAAGCTGCTGATAAAGCTCAGAAAGACTTAGCCGCATTAACTAATCGTGTAACTACTGCAGAAACTAAGATTACTCAAACTAATGAAGCAATCACTGCTCAAGCTAGTATGATTACTGAAACTAGTAATAAGATTGATGGAATTCAAAATAACATTACTAATAACTATTATAGTAAGGAACAAACTGATGCTCAGATTAAAGTAAGTGCCGATAAGATTTCACAGACTGTTAGTGAGACAAATAAAGTTGTAACTAGTGCTAATAAAAATGCTACCGATGCATTGAATAAAGCTAATAGTTTAACTGATAGAGCTAATAGTGGTGAGTTTGACGGTCGTGGTGTTGCGAGTACAACCGTAGAGTATCAAGCATCTACTTCTGGAACGACTGTTCCTACTGGAGCATGGACTACCACAATTCCATCTGTTGCTGCTGGTTCATATTTATGGACTAAAACTACAACTAACTATACAAGTGGAAGTCCTACAATTGGATATTCTGTAGCTCGTATGGGTGTGAATGGTGCTAAAGGAGATAAGGGAGCTACTGGTCCACAGGGCCCTCAAGGCCCTCAGGGATTAAAAGGTGATACTGGAACTAAAGGCGATAGAGGACCTCAAGGTATTCAAGGGCCACAAGGGGTACAGGGCAAAAAAGGTAATACGGGTGCTACTGGACCTCAAGGAGTTAAAGGAGATATGGGAGCTACAGGTCCTCAAGGAGTTCAAGGTCCAACAGGAGCTACAGGCACAGGCATAGCAAGTATCACTCAACAGTATTACATGAGCGACTCAAAGACTACTCAAAGTGGTGGTTCATGGGTTGAATCAATGCCTACATGGTCAAATGGTAAATACTTATGGACTAGATACAAAGTTACTTATAAGAATCCTGCTTCAACTACTTATACAACACCAGTTTGCGATAGTTCATGGGAAGCAGTAAATGAAGAAACTGTTAATCGTCAATCTGCAATTGAGGCTAAGGCAAACGAAATTGTTTCAAAGGTCAGTGAAACTTATGTATCAAATTCGGCATTTGAATATTATCAGAAGGATTTATCAACTCAATTTATACAGACGAAGAAGGACTTTACATGGTCAATAAATGAAAGCGTAAAAGACACTAAAAATGAATTGAATGGTCAGATTAATAGTGTAAATGGAAGACTAGATGGTTTAAAACAAACTGCAGATAACGTAAATAGTTATATGTCTTTTGATAACGATGCATTGACTTTAGGTAAATCAGACAGTGCATTTAAAACTAAGATTACAAACCAAGAATGGTCGATTCAAAAGAATGGTGCGAAAGTTACTTATATAAACGATCAAACAATGTACATCACAGATGGACAATTCACGCAGTCTTTAAAAGTTGGTTCATTTGGATTTGTGCCAAGAGCAAATGGCTCGCTAGACTTCAAGAAAGTAGGGTGATTAAATGGCAGAATTTAGTGGTGGAATACAAATTGGTAGTGGTCAGTGGGATAAATACTCGTTAATATTACGAATCAATGAAATATCTTATTCTGTTGAAAACAACACATCATATGTAGAGTGGTGGGTTGGTATTCGATCTAATACGCAGTACCATTCACACAATGGAATTCCAGAAACATTTAAAGTATCCGTGAATGGTACTCAAGTGTTAGATCAAAGCTTTACACCTAATGTTCCAGCTGGAACTCTTGTCGGTGTAAAAAGTGGAACTGTAACTATTTCACATGATGCAGATGGTTCAAAAACAATTTCGGTAAGTGCATCTTTCAGTGGAAGTAACCCTGGATATTATGCACCTATTACTGGTTCTTGCAGTGGTACAGTTAAATTGACAACTATTCCAAGAGCATCAAGCATATCTATTGATAGCCCTAGTATTGAATGTGGTAACACTATTAATATTAATGGTTCGAGTGCTTCAAAGAACTTTACGCATAAAATCTATGCAACATGGAATGGTAAAACAAGTGAATTAACAACGATAAGTGGGACATTAACACCCACTTTTTCTTATACGATTCCTACCGCATGGGAAAAGGATTTGCCTAACTCGACAAGTGGTATCGCAACATTTACCTTAGAAACATTCAGTGGTTCAACGTCAGTTGGCTCTAAATCGGTAAATTCAACTATCAAAGTCAGAAGCGGTGTAGTTCCTTCGATTGATAGCATCAAAATAGCAGATGCAAATTCTGTATGTGCAGGAATTGGGCAGATAGTTCAGTCGCAATCTAGGTTGAATTTTACAATTACGTATAGTGGTGCACAAGGCTCAACTGTTACATCTGTATCAACCGAATTTGAGGGGCAAACGTATAACAATAGCTCATTTACTACTGGTACTGTACAAGGTAGTGGTAGCATTACCTATACAACAACGATCTATGATTCACGTGGTAGAAGTTCACAAATTAGTGGCAAAGTAACTGTATCTGCATATAGTTCACCTAGCTTAACGAATGTGACTGCAAGACGTGCTAACTCAAGTTATACAGTTGATGAAGCAAGTGGAACGTATGCGTTATTGCACTTCAAAGTAGGATTTACTAGTTTAACTGGTAAGAATGTGACGTCATTCTATATCCAATATCGAGCTAGTGGAGCTAGTTCATGGACGAAAATAAATTCATGGGATAACAACTATACTCTTGAGCAAGACTACAAAGCAGGTAATTTATTTACATCCGCAACAAATTCTTATGAAGTGTCATTCGGTGTTAAGGATAAGTTCATGAATGACTACTCATGGCAAATCTTTACTGTAGCACCTACTTACTCGTTAATTAACTTTGGTAAAGATGGAAGATCATTAACGTTCTTCGGTCAAGATGGAAACCAAAAAGATACACTAACCGTATTAGGCGATATTGTAGCTCCAATGTTTTTAAATAAAATATTCCCAGTTGGCGCAGTCTATATCACATACGACAAAAAGAACCCAGGAACATTCTTGGGTGGAACTTGGGAACAGTTCGGTCAAGGTCGTACACTAGTCGGTGAAGGTACTGGAAATGACGGTAGTACAAGTATGTCCTTTACATCCAATTCTGAAGGTGGTGAATACTATCATACGTTATCATATTCTGAAATGCCTGCTCACGCACACGAAGTTGGTATATGGGGTACATCTGGTGTTTTAGAAACTACTCCGTGGGAATTTATGACTATTCAAGGCTCACATTACGCTGATAATCAAAGTCACAATGTAAATAGCATTCATACAAACGGTTCTGGTAATGGTATGCCACACAATAATATCCAACCATATTTAGTTTTATTCTTTTGGCGGAGAACCAATTAACTAAGCAGTTCTCTTCCAAAAATATGTTGTCACATATGGTTGAATATTGTTATGGTGTTGATCACCACCTGTTGGCAAACCGTCTTGAAGCCATCCTCCGTCACTATATACAGTAGTTGCCACCATTGGAACAGCCCAGTTTAAAATGCCGGTTTCTTGAGATCCGTCCCATTTTGAGTGAATATAATGAATGTGACTAGGCATTTCTGCCGCTGTTAGCTTATGTGTATATTCACCACCTGTCGTTCTAAAAGTAAATGACATACATTTACTTGTAGTAATCACAAAGTAGCTCTACACATTTACGCTTTAATTCCATTTGAGGATGTACGTAGATGTTCATTGTGATTGATGCGTTGGAGTGTCCTAACAATTCGCTCAGTGATTTATAATCACAACCACATTCAATACATCTTGTAGCGAATGTATGTCTGAGCGCATGGAATTTGAGATGTGGTAGGTCAAGTTCTTTTAAAACTCTATTGTAGTAAAGCCTATATTTATTAGGTTCTATCGGTTTATCTCGATTCGTTAATACATAGTTATCCGCGTCACCTTGTAGCAATATAGCATAATGCATTATCCATGTGTTCAAGGGAATCATTCTAGTGCTAGAACGTGATTTAGGCGGTGTTATTGAAAGATGACTACCGTCTTCTTTTGTGTATGTACGTATCATGGTTTTATCTATTTTTAACAATTTGGTTTGAGTGTTTATATCAGACCATTTCAAAGCGCATAGTTCACCTATGCGTATTCCAGTGTGGATGCATAAAAGGATTCCAAAGTTTTTACAGTTAATCTCAGATTGGAGGTGATTAATCAATGTTATTTGATGTTCTTTTTCAAAAATATCTACCGCCTTAGGAGGATGGTATGGAAGTTGAATATCAATTTTGAATGGAAGTGTAAATTTAAGGATTTGAATAATGTCTTTTGCATATTTAAACGATATGCCACCTTTTCCGTCTTTACGACCATTTTCAAGTTTTTGAAGAATATACTCCTGCAGAATATCGTTGTTCAACTCTTCAATCTGATAGTTGCCTAGTGATGGTAACACGTGATTATGAATCACATTACAATAATTTGTATACGTGCTGTATTTTAGATAGATTTTCTTTTCTTTTAACCAAGATGTTAATTTGTCAGAATATAGCATTTTTGTTTTACCTCGCTTTTTTATATTAATAGGAGGATTCTAAATGGTTAAAACACATGAAATCAATTTAAATACTAAATTATGGAACTTTTTCCAAGAACACGATTTTATTATTCTTGATTTGACTGATGAGCAAATCAATGAACAAGATTATGTGTTATTCAAGCAAGTTTCTTTAGATGAAGGCAAAGAAACGGATACTGGATTATTCAGAATGACACAAATTCGCAGCATCACTACTAACGATGGATTCAAAGAAGGCTATGTGATGTTGAATGTAACTAAGTTATAAAAAAAAAACTAGCCGTGAGATATTGTTGGCTAATCACGACTAGCCTAACCCAAATGGTTAGCAAAGGATATTTATATTTTACATTATTTAAAAAAATAAAGCAACAGAAAAGAGGAAAATATTATTGGAATTGAAAGACACAATTGAATTAATGAAATCCGAAGATTACAAAGATAGATTTAAAGCTGAATATTGGCAGGTAAAAACTCGTTTTAATAAACTTTGTGCTATGTACTCAAAGATGAAAGAAGGAACATTAGATTTTAAGCCAACATGTCCTATCGAGATTTATACTAAGCAATTAGACGCAATGGCTCAGTATATTGGCATCTTAGAAAAACGCGCAGAACTTGAAGGTATTAACTTATACAAATAGGAGGTAATTACAATGAACGTAATTCAAAATTTAGTAAGTCCTAGCTTATATTATTGTAAATGTCCTTTTGACATGAATCCGACTAGAATTGTTGTTCATAACACTGCTAATGACGCTTCTGCTAGAAACGAAATTCAGTATATGATTAACAACCATAATGAGGTTTCATTCCACTATGCTGTTGATGATAAAGAAATTGTTCAAGGCATTCCTGAAAACAGAAATGCTTGGCATGCAGGAGATGGTGGTAATGGAGTAGGTAACAGACAAGGTATTGCTATTGAAATCTGTTACTCAAAGTCAGGTGGACCAAAATTTGATGCTGCCGAAGTCTTAGCTACTAAACTCATTGCATCTAAATTAAAAGAAAAAGGATGGGGAATTGCTCAAGTAACTAAGCATCAAGACTATAGCAATAAGTACTGTCCACATAGAACTCTAGACAGAGGATGGCAGAGATTCTTAAACATGGTTCAAGCAGAGTTAAATGCATTAAATGGACAGACATCTAAACCAGCAGTTCAAAATGGAGCTTTAGAATCTTATAACGGATTTGTAGAAGTAACATATTCTGGAGCAGATGGCATTACTTTACATTCTCAAGCTTCTTGGGATGATTCAACAACTTCAGGAACAGTTAAAAAAGGTGAAGTATTTACTGTTGTAGGACGTCAATTAGTTGATGGAGTTTACATGTATAAACTTAAATCAGGCAAATGGATTACATCAGCAAAAGAGTATGTATCATTCAGAACACAATTACACGGTTCTACAACTCAAACAACACAAGCCCCAAAACCAGCTCAACCAACTTGTAAGTATAGTGTAGGAACAAGAGTCTGCACTAACACTTTATCAAATGACTCAGCTGGTTCAAAAGTATACAAAGGGGAATGGTCAGGAAAGATCACAAGAGTTATTCCAGGAGCCAAGTTCCCATATTTATTAAACAATGGAACAGGTTGGACAAACGATACTGGAATTGACACTGATCCAAATGTACCAAGATAGGAAGGAATAGGTGAACTATTATGGATTTCAATGCATTAACACAAAATTTCGAAATTGTTGTACTTGTTGGATGTTTAGTGGTTGGTTATATTATTAAAACATCATTAGACTTTATCCAAAACAAGTATATTCCAACAATCTTAGCAATTTTAGGAGCTTGTTTAAACTCAGTTGCTAAAGGACCTGGATTAGAAACAATCGTTTACGGTGCACTAATGGGTCTTGCATCAACAGGTATGCACCAAGCATTTACACGATTTGTAGAAAACACACCTGAAGAATAATTGAGGCTTGATCATGGTTTTTACAATTAATTCTGATCAAGTGCTTTGGCTGTGTACTTCTCTTGCTGCTGTTTGGACTGCATGGGGAATCTTCAAACAAATTAAAAAGCCAAGTGACGACCACAGAGCAATGTTACTTAAGCATGATGATGACTTGAAAGAACACGAGGAGTTATTTGCTAAGGACAATAGAAGGCTTATAACATTGGAAGATGGATACCGCAAAATGTTAGAGTGGCAAACGGAGCAGCATCGTATAAATATGGAAAATGAAAGACGATTTAAAGAAGATGAGGAGTCTCGTAAAGTAATCATGAAGAGTCTTTATGTCATAATCAATCATACAATTACTGGTAATGGCATTGACCAACTCAAACATGTACGAGATGACTTAAACAACTTCCTTATTGAGAAGTAAAACAAAAAGAGGACTCGTTATATTTTCAAGTCCTCTTCGTTTTTCTGTGTGTACTAATAGGTATTAACCGAATGGATTGAACAAGATCACATGGATGAAAACCACTTGTATGTTCATTTGAAAAATCCAGAATTACTCGACCTATCCATTTTTAATCGATTATCGAACGATGATTTTTGTCTGCCTTGTATGTTGACAAACGAAAAAACGGCATCGATGGTGTATGCGATAGAAGGCTATATTCCTTTACATGATTTTTTAAGTCAGTATGTGTTTGAAAAAGAAGAAGGATATATATTCTTGCATCAGTTATTTGAACAAGCCATCGCATCCAATCGCAATAAACCAGTTCTATTTGACCCAGACTACGTATTTGTCTCTAGTTTTGGAGACCGCTTTGCGTTTGTCGTGGTGCCCATTCAAATATCAAACTGGATGTTTCAAAAGGATATGTCAGAAAAATGGGTGGAGTACATCGCAAAAACAATGCAGACTACAACCGCTTTTGAAATCCCTGGATTTTTATTGAAGTTTTTAAAGAGTGCTGAGTTTAGTTTACCCAATCTTGTCTTAGGTCTGGATAATATACGAAATTTATATTATCCGAAAAAGTTTTCTTTCTTTAAAAACAAGAGAATGCAGACATTTAAAGTCAAAGAACCCATACAAGCTTTCCATAAAGAGAAGCCTGTTGAATCTGTTTTGGAAGAAAAAACACAGCTTTTACAAGTAAAAGTAGATTTTTATGCCTACCTATTATGCGATCAGGAAAAATATGCATTGTGCAATGAAATCAATCTAGTGGGAAGAGCGATGGTATGTGATGTCCGTATACAGGATGCGAGTATATCTTTAAAACATGCCAAGATCGTATGTGAAAATGATCGGTACTATATACAAGATCTAAAGAGTACGAATAAGACGTATCTGAACGAAAAAGAAGTGAAACGTAAGATGCGATTAAAAGATGGCATGACGATACGATTTGGTGATGTCGTGTGTGAATTTAAAGAACAATAGATATAAGGTCATACATACCTATAATGCCAATGTTTATCGTGTTATGGATGAATTGAGTACGTGTGTTTATATTTTAAAAATCTGTCCAGATTATGAAACGAAACGATATAAACATCAATTTAAAACAGAGATCAATGTGCTCTCTAACTTAAATTCGATCCATGTCCCTAGCTTGATCACTTGTTTTGAAGAAGACTTTGCACAATGTTTTGTCGAAACGTATATTCCAGGAATCAACGCAAGACAATACTTTCAAAACCATCGTTGTTTATTCAAAAAGTATCGCTTGCTAATTGATGTTTTAAAAGTCCTGCAAGATCTGCATCAGATTGGCTATCTCTATATTGATTTAAAACTTGAAAATATTATTTATTATCAGAACCATTTTTATTTAATTGATTTTAACGCATGTATTGAAAATCACTCGCATGTGGCAGTGATGGCATCAAAATCCAATTGTGCACCTGAATTATTAACATTGAGTGAAAAGGATATTCGTTGTGATATCTATGCACTTGGTTCTTTGATTCAAGAACTTTTTGGCATAAGTATGATGCCCATAGTTCTTTTGTGTCATCAAAAACAAGAGCGAAGAATATCTCGATTATCCACATTTAAGAACTTGATTTTTATACATATCATCATTCGAATCTTGCTTGTACTTTCTATATGTATTGTGTCTGTCTTCCGTACAAGTCCAAAAAGTGTCTTTGATGCGTACTACACCCATCATCAAATTGCCTTATTTGAAAAAGCGTATAAAGAATCTGATAAAAAAGATCGTTTATATATGTGGATCTCTAATGGATGGATCTTGGATGAAGTATATGTCAATGAACAAGCATCTTTATTTTTAATGGAGGAGGCAATAGCGACAAAAGATGCTACTTTGATTCGATATGTATATGATCGTGTTTCTTTAGATAAATGGCCAGAGCTTCAAGCACTTGTATTGGTGTATTTAAATCCGGATGCCGCACATATTGATACGTGTGTTAAGCTGGTGAATTCAAATAACTTGCTTCTAAAAGATAAATTGAACGTTTTAAATCAATGTCTTCAGTTTGGTTTGCATAAAGAAATTAAAATTTCGATTCAACCGATTAAAGAATGGATTGAAAGTATAAATCCAGAGACATTAAAAACGTATCAAGCCGAATTTGAAAATCTAGGATGTAATTACTTGGAATATGTACTTTTATTACGAAATAAGGAGAGTGAAAATATGGAAATTCCAGTGGTTTTTATTGACAATTTAAAAAGTGAAAGATGGAAAGATCTTTATGAATTTTGGAGGAGCCTATGATTGTTTCTCTACAAGATGTTGAATATACAGATTTTATATATTGGCAGGAAACAGAAAGCTTTATAAATGGTGTGGCCTCTGCGACAGGAAATGTTGAGTTGTTCTTTGATGAAAAAGTGGATCGAGATTCAAGTTTAGTTATTTATGATGGCAAAGAAATTGATTTAAACCAAGAACATACTTTTATCGATATTCAAAAAGAAGGAATCACGCAGCTTGTATTTATTTTAAAAGATATAGATGGTTATGCTTTACAGGAAGGTGAAAAAACAATTCTATTAGATACGACAATGCCAGATATTGTATTCAATGCAGGCAATCAAAATATCATAGATGTGCTTCCTTTAGAAGATAAAGAAACCGTTCATGTAAAGATATTCGAACAAAATGTGAAAAGTATTGAGGTTTATTTAGATGATGAACAAATGGAATGTGAAGAACTTGAATTTGATGTGGATGTTACATCCAAAAATAAATCTTTACGAATAATCTGTACAGATATTGCACAAAATAAGTTGGAAAGAGAAATTAAAATTTTACCTATTGAATATCCTGAATGTTTATTAAATTCTGTCGTGTACACAAAAGAAAATCATTCTAACCTGCAATTTGAATCTGTATGTAAACAGGCTTTTAATCTGCGTGTATATTGTGATGGTATATATTATTATTCACTCGATTTAGAAGACAAAAATAAAGTGTTGATTGATCATTCAAAAAATGGAAAGTATACATTTGAGTTAGAACATAAAGAGTATCCACAATTTAAAAAAAGTATCGAAGGCTCTATTGAATATTCTAATATTTTGCCAATAGTCACATTAACTCCTTCAAGTAAGCTATCTAATGAGGATGTCATTGTGAAAGCAATCCGTAATGTATCTAAATTAGAAATAGGATATATAGATGTGGATCTCAATGGTATTAAAACGCGCTATGCGCTCAATGAAACGATTCGTTTACCAGCCATACAGAATCAGGATGTCATCTATTGTGTGAGTGCGTATGCCAAAGATATATATGGACATGAGGTAAGTGATCAAATTTATGTCCAAATCGATAAAAAAGCCCCTTCAAGTCAGTTGTTTATGAATAATGAAAGGGTTGTGGATCGCATGAATTTAAAGAAACAACCCAGTCTAGAATACAAGTATGATGATGCAAATGCGTATATGCGGGTGGAATACTATTTAAATGATACTTTCATGGATATGGATTTTGAGAAAGTCTTTAATCGTATGATGAAAGATGATGTATTAAAAATTGTGACATATACAAATGATGTGCTGATGAACCTAGAAAAGAAAGAATATGAATTTGTATTTAGTCCCGATAAAGAGATTGAAATGGTTTCAAAAAGTGAACAAGTTCTAGAAAAAGATGAAGTGGTTGAATTTGAACGTGTCTGGGTTGTAAATGAAGATAATGAAGTGGTCTTAAAAAAGAATACGAAACATATTCAAAAGGTTTCTAAGCCCAAAATTCACTATACGCGCAAAAAGAATAAGGTACAAATATGGTCTGAAGATAAGATCGAGTATGTTTTAGTCAATGGTAAGCGTGTACAGATTGAAAAAGATGTGGTGGGACATGATTTTGTCGAGATTTCGTTAAAAAAGAAAAAGACTTCAATTGAGATAAAGACAAAGCATCGCAAAGTATTAAAAAAAGAAGAAATCAAAAGGTCAGCTGTGAGAATCACCTCTATACAGAAAATAAGGATGTGGCTCAAACAAATCTTTAAATTATGATCAAACTATGGGTATACACAGACAAATCCTGCCACTACTTTGATTTGAACTGCGCAAAGTCATTTTCAAAGTACTTCTTTGAAAAAAGAAGGAATGGTGTGTGTATCGTATGGAATCAATCTAAAAAAATATTGAGATATGGCGAATCGTGTATTCTAGGTGAAGTTTTATTTTATTTAGAAGAAATAGAAAGTACAATGTGCCATTTTCCAATTTCTAAAAAGATAAAGGTTGGAAGAAGTGAAGCATGTGATATTCAATTATGTACAAACGGAGTGTCTAGGTATCATTTTCAAATTGAAGAAGGTGTATTACAGGATTTTGATAGTTTGAACGGTACGTATGTCAATTCGAAACGAGTTAAAAGATGCAGCCTTTGTATGCAGGATGAAATTGTGTTTGCGAACATTCGCATGATTTATTTTAAAAACTATGTGCTTTTGGATATGGTCAATAATCCTTATAGTAATGCAGAGCTAGATTGTAAAAATGCAGCATATTATCCGTCCTGTTTAAATATTGAAATGCCAAAGGTTCAAAAATTTGATATTCAGATGCCACAAATTATGCGTACAGTTCAAAAACAAAGTCTATTTAGTGCGATAGGACCGAGTTGTATGATCGCAAGTTCTGGTTTTATCTCTTCCATTTTGATTGGGTATCTTCAAAAACAAAGAATAGAATCACTCTTCACAAGTATGATCAGCTCTTTGACAATGGCATTTACTTTTATGGTGTATGGCCTTTACAACCGGAATTATCAATACAAATTAAGTGTAAAAGAGAGCACAAAAAGTATCGATATGTATAATGCCTACATAGAGAAGATGTATGAAAAGGGTGTTATATCTAAAGGTACATTTAAAAAGCAGATGGATGAATATATTACTAAATATATAGATACATATCAACACGAAAACAGAGATGTGATCTATGTCGGGTGTGCATACAATGCGTGGTGCAAAATAAGTTATCGTGAAGTTTCGTATGAATATGCACTTGATGAGTTGATGCAGAAAAGAGAACAGTTAATTTCAAATTTAAATCAATTTGTACAAGTTCCTATATTTTTGAGACATGGAGAGGTTTGTTGGATTCAAGGCGATGTGAAGGCAAGTATTATTTTATTTGAAAATTATTTGTGGTATTCCAAACAAAAACGTAAATGGGTATGGCTTCAAAAGTTTGATGGAATGAAACAAATTCTTTTAAATCCCTATTGTGCTATTTGTGAAAAAATCGATGCCGATACAATTGTCGTTGATGTAGAAGGAAAATATCTTCCTAAGTCGTATTATTGTTTGATTTATGTGGGAAACCAAAGACCATCTTTCCATTATGACTACCAAATTGAAACAATTGCGATAACAGAATTAAGCTTAGATCGAAAACGGTTTGTATTGCGGAATGAAGATTCAAATTTCTATGATCAACTAATCAAAATAGGTCCTGTTCGAAAATCTGAGTATGTCATGAAAGTTCCCGTAGGTATTGATGAGTCCCAACAAATTGTTGTTATGGATTTTCAAGAGTATGGGCCTCATGGCTTAGTTGCAGGAATGACAGGTTTTGGCAAGAGTGAATTTATTAGTTTTCTTTTGATGATGCTGATATGGCATAATACACCTCAACAATTTCAATATGTATTGATTGATTTTAAGGGCGGTGCCTTTGGACAACCCTTTTATGAATTTGCGCATTGTGCAGGAATTGTGACCAATTTAGATGCACAATCTATGGAACGTTTCTTTCAGAGCATGAATTATGAATTGGAGAAAAGACAGCGCTTGTTCTTAAAAGAAAAAGTATCGGATATTCATTCCTACAATAAGATCCATACAATGTCACATTTATGGATCTTTGTGGATGAATTTGCCCAATTGAAAATGCGATTTCCACAATTTATGTCACAACTGCAGGAAATCGCACGAATTGGAAGATCACTAGGCATTCATTTGGTTTTAAGCACACAAAAACCTTCTGGTATCATTGATGATCAAGTTTGGTCCAATACAACTTGGCGAGCTTGTTTTCATGTGAGTAGTATACAAGATAGTCGGGAAATGCTTCAAAATGAAATGGCGTATCATTTAAAAAATCCAGGTGATATGATTCTTCAACACCAACAAAAGAATCAATCTTGTCGAAGTTTTTATTTACAAAGTTCAATAGATGAAATATGTTGGCGTGAAATCAACGAGAAAAAGGAAGTACTGCATTCAAAACATCATGCGGGTAAGCGTGTCATGGATGTATTAAAGGATCAAATTCATGATTTAAAGGAAGTAAGAGAATGGGTGTTATTACCGAAAGACATTCCGGAACATGTATTTGGTGTGTTAGATCTTCCTTTTGAACAAAAACAATGTGAAATTGAATTTATGTCAATACAGTTGTTTTATACAAAAAGTCTAGATATTGTATATCGTTTGATCAAGTATTTTGAAAATGAAACAATCTATGTCTATGGAACAAATATGTTGGATTCCTATGTTGATTTTAGTTTCTTTCAATCTCGCTATTTTTCAAAGATTCATGAAGGTGTTTGTATCATTTTCGAAGATGAGAATTTGGATCTCTCTGAATTGGATGAACGTGTAATTTCGTTTGTGGTTACGAATAATGAAACCACAAATTTGAAATGGATCTTAAATAAGTATGTATTTGATATAGAGAGTTTAGATGATAAACGGATATTTTTTGACACCTACCATCTGCCTTCGTATCTAAATATGACGCTGTATCACAATGCATATGTTGAAATTTTATATCGAAAGATAAAAGAAACAAATCTTAAATCAAGAGCTACAAAATCGATGATATTCAATAAGGATAAAAATTGTATTGGTTTTGAATGTAAAGGTGATCGACCGGTTTTTATGGATGAAACAAAAAAGTTGTTCATTTTATATATGCATACGGATTATGTACATGAAGTAAATCGTATATGTGAGAGTTTAGCACATTTAAAAATTACGAGTGATTGGCATCAAGAGAGTGATGTATATGTCGTGTGTGTAGATGTGAGTTTATTGAATAAGGATGCATTTCAAAAGAAACTATACAATGCTCAAATTGTATGGGTTGGTTATGGTTTAAAAGAATATGGATATATGTTAAAGCGAAAGCTTCCATATGAACATTTTGATTGTGTCTTTTTTAAAGATCAAAATGAAGGGGTTGGTATTTGTGAATGAGGTTGGTATATATTTGTCACTTGATCTAAGAATGGTATATGTATCTCAATTGTATGTTGTAAAAATGTTTTTGAATGAGTTTTTAGGTTATGAAATACAGTATGTGTTTAATGTGACAGGAAATTATTTTTTAGATTTAAATAAAACGTTTCAAGAAAATCAAATCGCTTATGGCGATATCTTAATCTATGGGAGGTAAAAATGAAAATATCAGTGGATTATTCTGAAGTATATCAAGCAAGTGTCTATGTAAAAAACAAAGCGGATAGCTATAATGATCTAATTCAGAATCTTTATAAAAAAGTGGAGCAGATGCAAAGTATCTGGCAGGGTGTGGATCATTTAGCTTTTCAAAATCAGCTAGAAGAATTTAGACCTTCATTAAATGAAATGTATCAAGTGATTCAAGAATACAGCAATGTATTGAAGCAGACAGCTTCGGTTTATGAACAGCTTCAACAAGATCGTGTTGCACAAGCTAGATTGTTGTTGTAGAAGGAGAATAGTATGGCACAAATTCAAATATCAAGTGAAGATGTAATGGCATATTCTAAGCAGGTGGATGCGTATGCCAATGAGATTCGAACTGTATTTAACGAAATTGAATCCAGAATGTATTATGTGGAATCTATTTGGCAATCTCCAGCTTCGAAATACTTTATGGAACAATTTCAAACGTTGAATCCAGCAATGATGTCGTATTTAGATACGTTAGCACGTTTTTCTACGTACTTACGTCAAACCGCAAATCTATATCAGGAAAACGAACAATCTTTGATGCGTTATGAATGAGATAAATTTCTACAATGCCTTGTCTAGTGATTTAAATGCGTTGTTAAATCAGACAAAAAATATTGTATCGAATGAAGAGTTTGTCTATGTGAATCAAAAGGTCAGTCGAATTCAATATTTGATTCAAATTCAGATGCAGGGGATTATGAATCGTGAACGGCGATAGTATAGCTTGTCAAAATCTAAGTCTTGAATATAAGGCGCTCGCTTCTAGGCCTCTATCTTCAAAAGATCCGACAATTAATGAAAGGCAATATCGCATCGCAAAAGAAATAATGGATATTGCGAATTATTTATCGAAGAGCGCATCTTTAATTGAGTCTTGCGAGCACAAACAAAGTGCTTGGAAACCTGGAAAGGTGAATTTGATCAAGTATGCAAACTTGAATTTAGTTTCACAATTGACAAAACAGAGTCGCTATTCGTATGGTTCAGTTCGCTATACAAAGTCATTTAAAGAATGGAATAAAAATTACACAAAGCCTTATTTCCATGTAGGGGCCAATGCCACACTTCTTGATGGAGAAATTAAATCGAGTATCAGTGCAAGAATATGGAAGAACAAGAAATTTAATCCGCGTATAGTATTAAATGCAGAGTCAAGTCTAGCTTTATTATCTTCTACAGTAAATGCGCGTATTGGAAATTCAAAAGTCTATGCGAGCGCTCGAGCAACAGGGCAAGTTGGTGTTGCGTATGCGACTTGTAAAGCTGCTTTTTCTAGGAAAGAACAGTCGTTTGAAGCTGGAGTTGGTGTTGCAGCCTTACGAGGCGAAACACGTTGTGTATTGAACATTCTTGGGGCGAAAGTCACTTTAACGGCACAAGGAAGTGTAGGTAGTGCAGAGGCTAATTTCTCTTATCATTTTTCTAGCAGGGAGTGGGAAATCGGCTCAAAACTTGGCTTTATTGCGGGACTGGGCTTTAAAATCAACGTAAGTTATTAGAAAGGAGTCGGCATGAAAGATTTATTACCGATTGGTAGTGTTGTCACTTTAAAAGAGGGGACAAAGAAATTAATGATCATGGGGCGTCTTCAACAAAATGTGAAGACAAAAAAACTTTATGATTATGCGGGATGTTTATGGCCAGAAGGCTATATGGATAAGGAGCATTGTTACGTATTTGATCATGAGGATATAGATTGTTTATTCTATATAGGGTTACAGGATATAGAAGAATTTAATTTTCGGTTTGAACTAGATGAAATGATGAAAAAAATGGGCCACTAGACTATTGTCTAATGGCCTTTTGTTTAGTCGTCTGATTTAGATAAATCAGGTCTAGAAACTAGATATTCAGGATTGTTTGCCTTTAAATTATTGAATACATCTTGATCGTGTACTTCAAAATTATATTTCTTTAAATAATAAACAAGACAAGCTTTTGTGACGTCATCATCACTGCTCAATGTTGTATATACATCATCTTTAATGTCTTTATATGTATTGGATACTAATACGGCAACATATGCATATGTTGTTCCACTGCTTTCGTTTGTGAAGACTTCGTCAATGACTCCAGCTTTTTTTGTCTTTGACAATGTATTGATCAAACGAGTTGATAAATCCGTAGTCTTTGTCGTTATCAATGTTTCTTTTCCAGAATATTTTGCAGAATCAACCATGTATTGTTGAGCTACTTCTTCTGGATCTGTTCCACTCTTTAATGCTTTCAAAGCTTTTTTAGCAGTTGCCTTATTCTCACATTGAATGATACGAGCTTTACTTGGTTTATATGTTTTTTGGACGTCTTTCTTTGCGTCTGTGAAGTATTTTTCGGTTAATTCACTTGCTTGTAAACTTGGAATTAGAACTTTATTCATATATTGTTTACTATTTTTGTAGCCCAATGATTGAATTTGTTCATTAAAGTTTTCCATGTTTTCTTTGTAGTTGTTAACTTGTTCTTGTGCTTTTTCCTTCATTTCTTTTGTAACTTTAACTTCTTGTTTGTAGATAGCCTGTTTTACAAGTTCCATTGTAAGATCTGTACCAGTTGATACTTTCAATAATTCATATTCATCACCCTTAGTGTATTTTGTATCACCAATAGTCATGATTGTTTCATCTTTATCCTTGATGGTTGCGGTAGCTCCAGAGCATCCTGTCAACATCATGGCAGCACATACGAATAATATAGGTGTCTTTTTCATTATTGATCACCTCCATAAGTTGTTTTTACATAGCTGTCGAATTTTTTCTTTGTATCTTTATCGTTGAATTTAATATCTAATTTTTTTGCATACGAATCTAAAATCTTGTATGAAAGAGAAGAATCACTGTTTAAGATGGCATACAATGCTTGGTTTGAAACAGTGTCACTTTTTGCGTTAAAAATCTTCTTTGAATTTGTTTCTTTTACATATACCTTATATAAGCTTGTTCCACTTGAACTTGTAACTGTGATCCAGTCACTTGTTTCACCTTTTTTAAGGCCGATTGCAGCTGTTACAACATCAGCAGGAACCGTTGATGTTGAACTTGAATCCGAACTTGTTGAGTTTGAATCTACATATCCTGCAAATCCATTTTTATTAGCGGTATTTGAATCTTCAGAGAAGGCTTTAGCGACATCCGCAAAGCTTTCTTTTTCTAAAGCCTTATCAATATTACTTTTCTTTTTAGCTTCTGTTTCTGTTAGATTATCGGCATCGCTAACATCCATCTTAATAATGGATACGGTTCTTGGATTTTTTTCTTCCCAAGCCTTTTTCACTTCATCAAAATGTTTAGTGATATATTTTTTATTCATTTCTTTTTCTTTTACACTTGTTAAGCAATAATCATTAAGTTCTTCATAGGATGCATAACCATATTTAGCAAGTTCTGTTGTTAGTGTAGATTCATAGTCATCACTTTGACTAGATGCGTTAGATTTAATATTAGACTCTAATGTGCTTGCCTGTTTCTTTAAATCTTTTGTAGTTTTGATAGATTGATCGATAACGGCATTTTTATACATATTGTAGATAGTAGAGCCATCATAAGGTGTGGATTCATCATATAAATCATCAGCGGTAATGTCATCCTTATTAATGGAAGCAACAACTTGTTCATTGTTGGTTGTTTTTGCGGAAACATTATCTTTATTGGTGTCGTAGATGAAGTAGCCAATAAAACCAATAATGATGATGGCAATAAGTACGACAAACCAGTTATTTCGTAAAATATCAGTCATAATTAACCTCCTTGAGAATGTCTTTTCAATTATACGAGATATCTTTTTAAATTGCAATGAAGGCTCGAGATGTATTAATTGAGATTTTAATAATTATTTGGTATTATATTGCAGTGAAAAGAGGTAGAAGGTATGGCAGATTTGGTCATTAAGGATCTTCATGTATCCGTGGAGAATAAAGAAATTTTAAAAGGGTTGAGCTTAACTGTAAAATCAGGTGAGCGTCATGCCCTAATGGGACCTAATGGAAATGGTAAGTCTACATTGCTTGCAGCCATTATGGGTAATCCAAAATATACAGTTACATCTGGTTCAATCACATTAGATGGAAAAGATGTACTACAAATGTCAGTCGATGAAAGAAGTAAGGCAGGACTTTTCTTGGGTATGCAATATCCTAGTGTTGTTTCTGGTGTTACAAACTCTGACTTTTTAAGAAGTGCAATCAATGCACGTTTAGAAAAACCAATCTCATTATTTAAATTTATCAAAGAAATGGATAAAGCGATTGAACAATTAGAAATGAAACCAGACTTGGCTCATCGTTTCTTAAATGATGGCTTTAGTGGTGGTGAAAAGAAACGTAATGAAATCGTTCAAATGATGATGTTAAAACCAGCCATTGCGATGTTGGATGAAATTGACTCTGGACTTGATGTCGATGCATTGCGTATTGTTTCGGATGCCATCAACCAATGTCAGCAACAAACAGATCTTGGTTTATTGATCGTATCTCACTATGCACGTTTCTATGAATATTTACAGCCAACACATGCTCACGTATTAATGGATGGACAAATTGTTGTATCTGGTGATGCAAGTTTAGTTGAAAAAGTTGACCAGGATGGATATGAATGGATTGAAAAAGAGTACCACGTAACCGCAAATAAAGAAGAAGATAAACAACCTATTTCTTTAGGTTCTTGTGGAGCTAAAAAATATGCTTAATCGCAAGGAAGTACACAATAGCGAAACTTTAAACATTCAAATTGATTGTCATGCTCAAAAATCATATTTAATTGAATTGAGTAAAGATTGTACAAAATTTGATTTGAATGTGGAGTGTTTAGAAAATTCTTTTTCAAAATTCTTTATTTTAAACCATGCTGAAAGTGCGTGCGAATTAAACATTAATATGGTACTTAAACAAGATGCCAACTGCCAAATGGGTGTCTTGGATCTAGAAAAAAGCCCATTGAAATGGAATCACTATGTGGATCTAAAAGAGCAGGGGGCTGAATATGAAATTTTAAGTGGTCAATTATGTCAGGAACACATCGAAAAAGTATGTGATATGGAAGTAAGACATAATGCGCCTCATACAAATGGTCAAATGAAAAACTTTGCCGTTTTATTTGATTATGGACAATATCAAATGGTTGCCAATGGAAATATCAAAAAAGGATGTTTCGATGCTCAGTCTCATCAGGCAACGCGTGTATTAACTTTGGGCCAGGGACATAAGACAAAAGTTATTCCACTATTATTAATTGATGAAAATGATGTAAAGGCAAGCCACGCTCTAACAATTGGGCAGCCAGATGCTGATCAGCTATATTATCTACAGTCTCGTGGATTGAGCACAAAACAAGCTGTTGGATTGTTAAGTGTTGGTTATTTCTTGCCAGTTATTGATTTAGTAGAAGATGAAGAATTGAAAGATAGTCTTCGTCAAGAAATGGAAAGTAAGGTTGGATTATATGGACATCAGTAAAATTCGTAAAGATTTTCCGATTTTAACGCGTAAGATGTCTGATAAACCTCTAGTGTATTTAGATAATGGGGCTACGACATTAAAGCCTCAACCCGTGATTGATGCCGTAGTGAATTATTATACATACCTTGGTGCTAATGCTCACCGTGGTGATTATGAAATGAGTGCACAGGTCGATGCGGCTTTTGAAGGGGCTCGTGTTCGTACTCAAAAATTCTTAAATGCGAAACACAAAGAAGAAATCGTATTTACTTCAGGTTCGAGTGAAGGCTTGAACCTTGTAGCTATGATGGTTACAGAACAGCTTTTACATGAAGGTGATGTCATTTTAAGTGACGAAAGTGAACATGCCTCAAGTATCTTGCCTTGGATGCAGGCGGGAAAGAAAAAAGGAACTAAAATCGATTACATTCCTTTGGATGAAGAGGGTAAGATCACAGTTGAAAACTTTAAAAGTGTCTTAACTGATCAAGTTAAAGTTGTTGCGATAGCAATGGTTTCTAATGTTTTGGGTTTTGTGGCTCCCGTTAAGGAAATCGCCAAGATCTGTCATGAACGAGGCATTTTGTTAGTGATTGATGGAGCGCAGAGTACTCCTCATTTAAATATTGATGTGCAGGATTTAGATTGTGATTTCTATGCGTTCAGTGCTCACAAGATGTGTGGTCCTACAGGCGTAGGTGCTTTATATGGCAAGAAAAAATGGTTGGATCAGCTAGAACCAATTTTTTATGGTGGCGAAAGTAATGCGCGCTTCGACAAGTCTTGTTCATTAACTTTAAAGGAAACACCATTAAAGTTTGAATCGGGAACACAACCAATTGAGGGTGTAATTGGTATGGCAGCTGCCATGGATTATTTGGATGCGATTGGAAAAGAGAATATTCATGCGCATGAAGTAGAATTAAAGGAATATTTCTTAAAAAAAGCCAAAGCTTTAGGGAATATTGTTGTATACAACGAAAATGCGAAGAGTGGAATTGTGACATTTAATGTGAAGGATAAAGATCAAATGATTTTTGCGCAAGATGTCGCTAGCTATTTAAATACATTTGGTATTGCCGTTCGTTCAGGACAGCATTGTGCTAAATTACTTCCGGAAGTGTTGAAGACTCCGGGTACTTGTCGTGCAAGTTTCTATTTGTACAACACAAAAGAAGAAGTCGATCAATTGATTGATGCTTTGAAGAATGCGACAGTGGAAAACTGTGTCAGCATTTTCTTTTAGGAAGGAAGCTTAATTATGTCAAATATTGATCCAATGTTGATGCGCCAGATTATTATGGATCATTATGACTATCCTCGTAATAAAGAATTGACAAAAGACAATGGTTACATGTCACGTCATATGGCGAGTGATTCTTGTATTGATGATATTACGGTGCAGACAAAAATTTCAGATGGAAAAATTGATGATATTCGTTTTGATGGGGTTGCCTGTACGATTTCAACAGCTTCGACTTCAATTATGTCTGAACTATTAAAAGGAAAGACGACACAAGAAGCAAAAGAAATTATGGACAATTATTTCAAAATGATTGATCAAAAAGAATATGATGAAGATGTTTTAGATGAGGCCATAGCGTTTCAAAATGTCGGAAAACAAGCCAATCGTATCAATTGTGCCACAATTGGATGGAAAGCTATGCGTGAAATGATTAAGGAAAGTGAGGATGGAAAAGATGAGTAACGAAAAAGATATCGCACTTTCTAGTGAATATGAATATGGTTTTCATGATAAAGATGTCAGTGTTTATAAAACCCAAAAGGGATTGAATGAAGAAACAGTTCGTACAATCTCAAAAATCAAAAATGAGCCTGAATGGATGTTGCAGCTAAGACTGGATGCATATCATTCTTTTGAAAAGCAACAAAATCCAAATTGGGGTCCAGATTTAAGTGAAATCAACTTTGATGATTATACATACTACATCAAACCAAGTGATAAACAGGAAAAATCATGGGATGAAGTTCCAGATACGATTCGTAATACGTTTGATAAGCTAGGAATTCCGGAAGCGGAACAAAAATTCTTAGCCGGTGTATCTACACAATATGAGAGTGAAGTTGTATATCACAATATGTTAGAGGAAGTGGAAGAGAAGGGTGTTATCTTCTTGGATACGGATTCTGCATTAAAGGCATGTCCAGATTTATTAAAGAAATATTTTGGTAAACTTGTTCCTTATACAGACAATAAATATGCAGCTTTAAATACGGCTGTATGGTCAGGTGGATCCTTTATTTATGTACCAAAGGGTATGAAGTTGGAAAAACCACTTCAATCGTATTTCCGTATCAACTCCATGCAGATGGGACAGTTTGAAAGAACGTTGATCATTGTAGATGAGGGTGCCGATGTACATTATGTAGAAGGATGTACGGCACCAACGTATTCAAAGGATTCTTTACATGCGGCAGTTGTAGAAATTTATGTACATAAGAATGCGAAGTGTCGTTATTCAACGGTACAAAACTGGTCAAGCAATATCTTGAACTTAGTGACTAAGCGTGCAAAAGTATTTGAAAATGGACACATGGAATGGATTGATGGAAACGTAGGTTCCCATGTAAATATGAAGTATCCAGCTTGTATTTTAGCTGAGCCATACGCAAAGGGAACAACGATTTCGATTGCGGTAGCCGGTGAAAACCAGATTCAGGATGCAGGAAGTAAAATGATTCATTTAGCTCCTCATACTTCGAGTACAATTATTTCTAAATCCATTGCACGTAATGGTGGTGAAGTAAACTATCGTGGTTGGGTAACACATTCTAAAAATGCAGCATATGCCAAGAGTAAAGTTGAATGTGATACTCTGATTTTAGATAAGAAATCACGTAGTGATACAGTTCCGATGAATGTATCTTATAATGATACGTCTCAAATTGAGCATGAGGCGACAGTTTCAAATATTAGTGAAGAACAATTGTTCTATTTAATGTCTCGTGGTTTAACTCGTTCTCAAGCTACGGAAATGATCGTTATGGGATTCTTAGAACCATTTACGCGTGAACTTCCAATGGAATATGCGGTTGAATTGAATCAAATGTTGAAACTGGATATGAGTGACAGCATTGGATAAGCGAAAGTTGTGCATTCAAAGGCGTAGTTCATTATCAAATTCAAAAAGATTTGAAAAGGAAAAGGCAATCACAAATTGTGTTTTGCCTTTTTTAAAAGGAAAAATAGGAACGTATATTCCAATTCGAAATGAAGTGGATGTATATGCAAAGTTTCGTGATGAATTTGATTTATATATACCTAAGATGTTAGATGATACTACGATTGCCTTTTATTCGGATCGAGAAGAAAAAAGTAAGGGTCCATTTTCGACAATTGAACCCATTGGGATGCATGAGGTAAAAAATTTAGATGTGATTTTAGTACCGGTCGTTGGATTCTTTGGAACGTATCGAATGGGGTATGGAAAAGGCTATTATGATCGGTATTTAAGTAAAAGTTCTGCATTGAAGATTGGGGTAGCATTTGATGTGCAGGAAATGGAATTTGATGTAAAACCAACCGATGTGAAGTTAGATATGATCATTACAGAATCGAGGATATTACGATGAAGATATTATTTTTTGGGGATAGTAATACGTGGGGCTATGATGCCAAAGATGCGTCTAGACAACCAAATCGTTTTACGCAGCTTGTTAAAAAGGCATTTAGTGAACATGAAATTATTGAGGAAGGCTTATGTGGTCGAACATTGTGCTTGGATGATCCGTATGATGCGGATCGTAATGGAGCTAAAATGATTTCGATGGTTTTAAAAACGCATGCTCCCATTGATGTTGTGTTTATTATGTTGGGAACGAATGATGCGAAGCGTCAATTTTCAACGAATTCCATTTCTTTAGAGAAGGGGATTCGTACTTTGATGTATAGAGCTTTAAATCCGGAAAACTATCGTGATGGATCTAAACTACCTAAATTTTTTGTGGTGTGTCCACCTAAAATGAATGTGGATGGCTTAAAGAATGAAAGAACAGCTAGTAATTTTGGTCAAGCTGGATTTGATATTTTAGTAAATACAAAGCCATACTTAGAAAAAGGTTGTTCTGGTTTGAATGTAGAAGTGATTGATACGAGTGCTGTAGCTGGAAGTTTGGATGGAATCCATATGGATGAGAAGGGTCATAAACTTGTGGCGGATGCCTTGATATCTATAATTAAAGAATTATAAGAAGGGAGATCATCAATGAGTGCTTATACAAATGGTTTAGCGTTCTGGAAGCATTTTGAAGAAAAACAGGGTGCAATTATTAATTGTTTAAAGGCCGAACAATATGAAGAATTAAACGAATTGATTCAAGAATTGGATGAAGAGGTAATGGAAATTAGTGGTGCCCATTTCTTTGTCGAAAGCTTTTATGATTCTTTTGAGATGACCTTTGACACAGGTCCAAATAAGACAACGCAATATTTGTGTCAGATGCTTTGTGACATTGCACCTAAGAGTGTGAAACAAAACTGGATCATGAATGCGACTTTACCGCCTATGTCGCAAAAGGCGATTCAGGCCATGGTTCAAATCAAAAATGAGGAATATACTTTAGCAGATTTTCATGTATTCTATCAAATTGAAAATGATATGTTGGATTGTAAAGTATATTGTCCTGGATTTAATTTGATTGGTAATCCGGAAAATAAAAAAGAAATGAGTATGTATCTTATGGAGCTTGCGATTGGCCAGCTTGCGTATGAAGCATATATTTGTCGTGTTGATTTTATCGATACGCCAGACTCAGATATGAAGTTCTGTCAAATGATTGATTTTTATGAAGTGATTATGGCTCTTGTTGAGAAGAATCATTGGAAAGTATATGATAAGCCAATTGATATTTATTCGGTATATCAGCCAATTCAGGATTTTGCGCACGATGCCTTAAGAAAAGATATGAAGCTTATTTTTACTACGCATCCTTTATTGGTGGAACAAACGATTGAGGAAAAGGAAGAAGTGCTTGCAGATCTATCGAGTAAAGATGGTGAGTTTGGCTATGTGTATTATTCGAATCCTTTCCATAATAAAGAAGATGCTTTGTATCGCCAGAAATTATCGAAACAATTGGATGAAACTATTTCTAAGGTGCATGCAGGTAAAGTGGTTGGGGGAGCTATTGGTAAGAGCTTTTCCTATATTGACTGGATTGTGTATGATAAAGATGTATTTATGAAGGTATTTAACCAATTAAAAAAACAGCTCGATGCGAGTGTCGAACTGTATTATCAAAAATTTTAATGACTTTGAATATCAGCGCAGGCGTTAAGCAGGCGCTGTCTTTTCATTCCAGTGATTTCTTTTTCGGGATTTTCTAAGAAACGAGCTAATACGTCAGCGTCTTTTAAGGCTTCACAAAGTGGTGAGTCAAAAGATTCTTTTTTGGAATGTTGACGAATCGCATAAGTAATATCATCTATTTCTGTAGTTTTAAATAAGCCACTTTCTTTTAAGTACTTATAGGCGTGAAGACTTGATAATTTGGCATGTTGAGAATGTGGGCAGTTGTCAATAAATTGAGCGTAGTCATGAAATAGAGCAGCTACTTTAGCTCGTTCTAGATTTGTGCCTCTTGCCATGGCAATAAATGTAATGGAAAGGTCCACACTCGCAGTATGGGTAAGGGCGGCTACTTTTAAATCTTCATTATAAATTTTGGCATATTGAGAATATACATATTCTTTTACTTTTTCATATCGCTCTAACATAAAATCCCTCTCTTTCATGAAAAAAGCGCACAATGTGCGCTTGATTCGAACAAATTTCTACGCAGCTGTATCTACAACTGTGACATTGTTAGCCTGTTGTCCACGATCGCTTTCAACAACGTCATAAGTAACAGTTTGTCCTTCTTCTAAAGTTTTAAATCCTTCAGAATTAATTGATGAATAGTGTACGAATACATCTTTTCCATCTTCACTGGTAATGAATCCATAACCCTTTTCAGCGTTAAACCATTTTACTTTACCTGTGCTCATGCCTATACCTCCTGGACTAAGCCAATATCCTTTGACCGTTAAAATAGAAAGTATTTGCATACAATAGCATTTATCACAATCAGAATATGAGTCTAATCCTTAACTGCTTTCATTTTAGCATTTTCTAACAACATTGTCATTAAAAAAACCATTTTTATATAGTTATTATGTTATATTTTGATTATAATGAATATATAAAGGAGGGCATTTGTTTTATGCTTATTCAAGATGATGCGTTACGTAGTGTGATTGCGCGTACTTTGCGTGTTAAAGAAGATGAACTAACCGAAGATTTGATGAAGGAATTGGTCCACTTAGAAGTACAGGATCATGAAATAGAGACTTTAGAAGGTTTGCAGTATGCGGAAAATCTAGAAACTTTAAATGCGAGCAATAATAAGTTGCAGACATTGGATCCAATCAAAGATTTACATAATTTAGTTTGTTTAAATGTTTCTCGAAATCAATTAAGAGATTTGCAGGCTCTGCATGGTTTTAGACAACTAAAAAAATTAAATATCTCAAGAAACAATTTATATACAATGGATATTTCAAGTGTTGCTGCTATGATTGATTTGGAAGTATTGAATCTTTCAAAGGCAAAAGTTGATAGTTTGATTTATTTAGAGCACTGTAAGAAGTTAGAAGAGGTTCATATCAATACTGAAAATGGTCCTTTTAGTTATGCCATCTTAGGTGTACTTAAGAAATTAAAGAAATTGGATATGGGAGGTATGCGTTTATTCAATATCGAAGATTTAACATATCTTTCTAATGTTGAAGAATTGGATTTAAACACAAACTTAATGTCGGATCTAAGTCCATTGTTATCAATGAAAAATTTAAAGAAATTGAATGTTTCTAACTGTCCATATTTAAAGGATTATTCTATACTCAAGGAATTTTCAAATCTTAAATCTTTGAATATTTCTTATAATGAACCAGAACACTTTACATTCTTGAAGGAATTAAATCATTTAGAATCTCTGTCTATGGAACAGACTGGATTTAAGGACATGTCTTTATTGAATAACTTGGGTGATTTAAAAGAATTGAATGTTTCAAAAAACCGCTTGAAGAATTTAGAAAAATTCGTAAATGTTGAGCATTTGGAAAGTGTAGATGCGAAATTCTGTCAGTTAACAGAAATCAATTTCTTAAAGAATGCGCGTCAATTGAAGCATTTGAATTTATTCACAAACCGCATCAAGGATATTCGTATTTTAAAGGATGCCAAAGACATGGTGTATTTGAATGTGGGTCGTAATGATATTAAGGATATTACTTGTTTAAAGGATATGAAGCAATTGGAAATCATTTCTTTGGAAAACAATAATGTTAAAGATTTGACACCATTAAAAGAACTAACAAACCTTTGCGATGTGGATCTATACAACAATGTCATTGAAGATTTAACACCATTAGAACATTTAGAGTTTATTTCTTATTTGCGTTTGGACCACAATGCGATTACAGATTTAACTCCATTATCTAAACTTAAATATTTGCGTTCACTTACTTTAAAGGCAAACTACATTACAGATGTAACTCCATTAAAAGATCTAGAATTATTAGAAGCTTTACGTTTGGATGATAATCCAATCCAGGATACAAGCGTACTTGAGAGTATGGAGTTCTACGAAAAATTTACTAACTAAGCAAAATCCCCTTTTATATAAAGGGGATTTAATGATTTTATGTTGTATTATATCTTAATTAGGTCCTAAAAATTTGAAATTGCGTTCAAAATCTCTTCTTCAGCATTAATTAAGCAGCCATAGATTTGACATTCACACAAAGATTTTGATAATAAAGAAAAGCCACTGAAATAAATCAGTGACTTTCTACATGGCGCTAAGGCCGTTGTGTAATAATCAATGGCGCTAAGGCCGTTGTTCATAAGTATATTAACATCTCATAACTCTAAAGTCAAAAGATTTACTTTGTAAATAATTCTATTAATTTATTATCAAGTATTGTCATGATTTCATCTGAAACTCTAATTTTTAAAATGGGATCATACTTGTTTATTGGTTTAAGAACTCTTAATTTGCTGATTGTGGAGATATTTTGTACCATTGCATAGGAGTCAACACCCATTTTTTGATACATTTTGGCAACCAAAATAAACTTATTTGCATTATCTAACATTGCTTTTTTCTCTTCATCTGTAACATTTTTAATGTTCTCTATGAATTCATTTAATTGTTTATCTAAGAAAGGGATTGCTTCATTAAGAAAAAAATTACCGATTGGAACATAATAAGGCTTATTTTTTGAACTTAATGGAATTACCGTTAGCACACCATTATTAGGTGAATCATTTTTCGTTAAAACGATAGCTAAATGTTTCCCCTTGATTTCACTACCCATAGATGGTGAAAATTCCACCATTACAACACTTCCGCGTTTAAATCGTAAGCGCCAAATAAAATGATGTAGTTAAATAAATGAAAAAGAATCAGTTGAACA